>ERZ779889.65-NODE-65-length-129109-cov-11.181490_pt1 | contig 129109 bp, 112 predicted proteins | sample MGYA00511030_ERZ779889 | MGnify/ENA primary metagenome ERZ779889 (study PRJEB29588, sample SAMEA2160616) | human gut metagenome | biome: human gut; feature: human-associated habitat; material: faeces | place: Denmark | collected 2008/2010 ...
TTTTTTCACTCATCCTCCAAGAAACACAAAATCTCCTCCCCAAAAGCCACCCCAATGAAACAAAAAAATCTCGATATTATCTATCGAGACGAAAAACTATGCGTTGCGTTCCATTATCAAAATTGGAGCTACTTATGCGGAAATGCCCAACTTCGCCCGTATGCCGGACATGAACTCCAACACACAAGCATTCATCATAATCCCCTATTTTCACAATTCGCACCGCCTGAGTCGCATCTTCCGGTAAACGCGACAGGTCGAATCTCCCTTTTTCAAGCGAACCGACTTCGGCAAACTCGAAAGTCACAGGCATGTCGGCCAAAATAACTTCATTCACCTTATCTTCAATTGCCTTTATTTCATCAGCAGTCAATTGGCGAGGCAAATCATAGTCGCACTTTGACTTCTTACGTTCCACATGAGAAGATTTTGCCCTTTTACATCCGAACATTTTCACCATTGTGCCATTTAGTATATGCTCGGCCGTATGCATAGGAGCTATTGAATCATCCTTAAACTTTACACTTGCTTCATTTATTTCCATAACATATAAAAAAAACGAAACTGCTTTAGAACGAATATGTTACACTCGCATCAAAGCAGTTTCGCCATATCTTAAATATAGAAAACGTCCATGCAATCGCGGTCTTACACTTGATTGCCACCGGCTTCGCTATATCTTATTGACAATAATCTTATTTAGTAGTATCAACAGGAGCCGCCGGAGTTACAGGCGTAGTTGTTCCAAACGGAGTAGCAGCCTGTTGCTCGGTTTGCTCAACAACTCGAGAACCACGAACAAGGTCGCGAGGAGCAATGAACGATGTCACAATACTCAATACACAAACGACAGCTGCAAGCGTCCAAGTAGCCTTTTCTACAAAGTCGGTCGTTTTGCGAACACCCATTATTTGATTAGAACTTGAAAAATTTGAGGCCAGACCACCACCTTTTGACTTCTGTATCAAAACGACACCTATCAAAAGAATTGAAGCCAACAAAATCAAAATTGCCAAAAAAGTATACATGTTTATTTATTGTTTTTAATTTTCTCGTTAAGTATCAATTTCTTCAAGAAACGTATTTGGTCTGCAAAGTAAATACTTTTTTCCGGAAAATTCAAACTAATATTTTCAATAATTTCCAAAGCCTTAGCATATTTGCCTTGCTTGATATATATTTTAGCCAAACTTTCGCTCAACATCGAGTCATCCGAAATGTTAGGCTTCTCAACAGGCTCGGCATCCTCTTTCGCACATGGCGAAGCTAAATCATCGGCATTCAACCCTCCATTAGCATTCAATTGCGACTGCAAAGCGTCTTCGGCTGCAAGCACTTGAGAATAATCGGGTGGAACCGGATTGAATATCATCCTGTCTATTAATTCAAGTTCCTTCTCGTCATTATTTCCATAACGATCAAGAAACGAGTCGATTGTGGCATCTGTGTCAAGAACCGGCTGCTTCCCGACTTGAGGATAAAAATCTTTGAAACGCCCGGCATCCTCGCCCAACATATTATATAATGACACGCGGTCTGGACTCGACAAGGCAAGTCGTCCCAACATCTCCTCCTTCTCCTCCAAACCGAGACTATCCTTGTTTTTCAACAAGTAAACGAGTTGCGGGACAATGAAATAAGGATATTCATCACGGAACTTTTCAAGCATATTCCTATCAATTCCGACAGCTTCATCCTCTATGACACGCCTTAATTCATCCAATGTCTCAGAATCACCCATATCACTTGTCACCAGTTACCTAAAGTGGCATTGAAAATCAAGTCCACAAGTTCGTCACAAATCTGGTCGCACAATTCATCCTGCACATCGGTAAGCATCTGGTCGCTTGTAAAATCACGATATGCCGAGAAAGTTTGATCCACGTCCATGCTCGGATTTATCGAATTGCTGTATCTCACCCTCACCGTAATAGTCAATCGCGTCTGTGAAGCATAAGCATCTTCGGTCACAGCCTGAGGAGAAAGAGCATATCCTGTAATTTCGCCCTCCATGCGCAAGTCGGTGTTACTCGAATCGATGATACTGAGACGAGTCTGCCTTGTAATCATATCCTGCAACTTGTTCTCAAACAACTGTTGCAAAGGAGGATACACCAATGCCGCACGGATAGGGAACTCCGATACAGAGATAGTCTTATACACACTGTAATCGAGCACGGCGCCATTGAAAGTATAAGTAATCGAACAAGCCTGTGCGGCTATGACGACAGCCAGTATTGAAAGAATCCTTTTAAACATCTACACAATCCCGATTTTTAAGTACGGATACAAGTTTATTCCAGCCCATACTCCTTGATTTTACGATACAACGTCCGTTCGGAGATATGCAACTCCTCGGCAGTCTTCTTGCGCTTGCCGCAATTGCGTTCAAGCGATTTCTTGATAGTTTCACGTTCAGTGTCTTCAAGTGTCATCATCGTGCCCGGGCCGTCCTCGACATATCCGGCAGTGTCATTCTTTGCCGACACATCCTCAGCCGCGCCGTTTTCTATGCTTACATCCTCGATTTCGGATGGCTTGAATTGCGTATATTTCACAAGAGAGTGTATCTTTCCATTTTCATTTTCCATGGCATGAGTGCCGCCATGTCTCGTACCCATGACCGAGTCGATGCGAGAATGCAACTCGTCAATTTCATTCTGCATCTTGAATATCAACTTGAAAAGCATCTCGCGTTCCTGAGTATAATTAAACACAGGAGCCGATGCCACGATAGGCTTGTCGGAGCCATACAGCGGCAGATAATGCTTTATGCGCTCGGCATCAACAGTCGTTCCGGCTTCAAACAGAGACACTTGCTCAATCACATTCTTCAATTGCCTCACGTTTCCAGGCCATCGATATCTCATTATCGCATCATTGGCACCTTCATCAAATTTCACAGCCGGAGTACCATATTTCTCAGCAAAGTCGTTAGAGAACTTCCTCACGAGCATCAGCACGTCGTTGCCACGATCGCGCAACGGCGGTATGTTTATCTGCACAGTTGAAAGTCGGTAATAAAGATCTTCGCGGAATTTGCCTTCACTCACGGCCTGAAGCATGTTCTTGTTGGTTGCTGCCACCACACGGATATTGGTCTTCTGCACCTCCGACGAACCCACTTTTATATATTCGCCCGACTCGAGCACGCGCAGCAACCTGGCCTGAGTGGTAAGAGGCAACTCGGCAACTTCATCAAGAAATATCGTGCCACCGTCGGCTTCTTCAAAGTATCCCTTACGGGAAGAGATGGCGCCGGTGAAAGCACCCTTCTCGTGGCCGAACAACTCCGAATCAATCGTTCCTTCCGGAATCGCGCCACAATTGACCGCTATATACTTGTTATGCTTTCGAGCACTGAAATCATGGATGATGTTAGGGAAAAATTCCTTTCCGCTTCCACTCTCTCCTATAATCAACACCGACAGGTCGATAGGAGCCACCTGCAATGCACGTTGCACCGCGCTTATCAGAGCCGGGGCATTACCTATAATCGAATACCGTTGTTTCACCCTCAGCACCTCGGGTGGTATCGAAGTTGATAGATTGCTGCTCATAGTCATTTGTATCTTTTCAATGAATAAGTCTGCTTCTTCAAGAATTCCCCGAGTTCTTTCAAGTCTTCATGCTTGCTTATTTCCTCAGGAGATATTATGTCGCCTACCGACACATGGAATGTAGCACCTTTCTTACGGAACACCTCCGAAGGCAGACGCAAAGTGCGCAACTGCCAGCTTACGACTCCCAACAGATTGAAAAACGTGCTGTTGCTGCCATGGAAATATATAGGTATGACAGGCACCTGCAACATTTTTATGAGCCTAATCACAGTAGGTTGCCACTGTCTGTCTTCAAGTTGGAAATGGCGGTTCAACTTAGATACCGCACCTGCCGGAAAAAATCCTATCGGATTCCCTTTCTTCACCTGTAACAAGGCCTCACGCAAGCCTTTCTTCGACACGGCCTGCTTTTCGGGATTGTCCGAAGCAAGAGCGTCAACGGCGATAAAATTGGGTCGCATGGCCGAAATGTGATTCAATATCATATTCACCATGACCTTGAATTCGGGCCTCCGTGATGCTATAAGCTTGATGAGTATGATACCATCGAGCGCGCCAAAAGTGTGATTGGACACTGTTATGAACGCGCCATTCGGCAAATGGTCGAGCATAGATTCATTATCGACCCTCACTTTTATATCAAGGTCCTTAAGCAGCTTTTCAACAAACGCCACGCCCGGCTCGTCACAATTGCGACTATGAATGTCATTCACTTTGTCAATTGACAAGAACTTGAACAATACATCGACCAGTTTCTTTTTACCTTTAAAAAAAGGCGCCATCTGGCAAATGTCATCGTAATCCAATACGTTACGCTTTATAGGCGTTTCATTCATAAATAGAAATCTCCTTATATTTTCAATGTTGAGACAGTGTGTGGATTCCTTCACAATTTCCCTCACAAGGCAAATCTGCCTGTCACCAATCGGCAACATTCAATGAGCCGATTGTGCAAAAGTAAAAAAAAATCTGCAAATGCCATTGTAGATAAAACTTTTTCATAGATTTTATAGCCTGACGCTTATACTTGAAAGTCTGCCATGCGTGACAAACTATAAAATAAATTCTCTCGTCTCATGTTTTTTTGCTAATATTGCAAAGTAAACGTATATATGAGCGTTTGTTTCGATGTCTGATCTTGGAACCTGGACAGTTTTAAGCTAATGCAGTCATGGAAATATATCGCTTCACCTCACAATTTGTTGAGACGTGCACATGAGCGCAGCCGTTAAGCGGCTGCCCATGTGCTATGCCACATATATTGTTTTGAGTGTGGAGTGTGTCTTTCTGTTGCGCATTAGCAGGTAGTCCAGGACCTCAAGATCGCCACACTCAGGCACAGTTCCACGCTCATTATAATTTAATACTTAATTTAAAATCTTTTTCCATGCCTTTATGGAACTGTGGAAGCATCGGAGGGAGAAGAACATAAACATTATGGCATCAAGTACTATTCCGCACATAGGCCAGCTGATAGCCAATGAATTGTGCCGGCAAGAACGTTCGAGAGCCTGGCTTGCAAAAAAAATCAATTGCGAACGCAGCAACATATACGACATAGTGAAGCGCGAAAGCATAGACACTCAATTGCTCATGAAAATATCCATTGCCCTAAACCATGACTTTTTCAAATATTATTGCAATTTTCTCGAGCTTGCATTGCAAAATGAACCTCAGCCCTGACAAGGACAATATGACAATCATCTAAACAGCTTATTGGCTTCAACAGCAGATAGAATTGAATAAATAGAAAAACACATACACGCTTCCCATGACAATGATGCCGTCGTGTGAAGTGAAACTTGAACAAGACATTCCATTCAGCCTACTTCCATCCCCCACTTGGCGTGATGGCAGTTTTTTATTGCCCATATCTGACATATATGACATAGAATCTGCCAAAATATGTTTTATAACATCATTTTTTAGCACATTTTCTTGCATATTCCATATTTTAGCATGATATTTGCACCGGAAATAGATGAGGACAAAGCTTTTTTAAGGTATATATACGCTATTCATTAAATTTAAACTATTATGAAAAATTTAGTCATTAAGGCTGTCAAATGGTATTTTACTACTGCAGCCGAGGCTTACAAGTAAAACAAGCCTCATCATTTAGAGATTTGAAACGGATGTTGTTTTTTAACCAAAAAGAAAGATTATTACAGAAAGCATTAAAAGCTATATACACACATCCCTCTCATTCCAGAATTCACAAGTTCAAAAGAACCGTCAACTTTTTAAAAGCTGCCGGTTCTTTTTGTTATTTCCATCAAGTATATATGACGCGCTACACGACAAACATGAAAAGGGATAACAAAAAAGGGAATGCGCTCTCGCTGCATTCCCTTTTTTGAAGTCGGGGTGAGAAGACTCGAACTTCCGGCCTCCACGTCCCGAACGTGGCGCGCTAACCAACTGTGCTACACCCCGGACTTTTTTAGCGATGCAAAGATAGACATTTTTTTCATATTTAGCACAGAAAATTCCACTTTTTATCATTTTAATTAGTCTAAATCTATTTAAAGGCTTGTTTTTAGGGGGTATTTTTGATGGTTTACAATGATTTTTTATTACCTTGCAGGCAGTATAATTAAAAAGTTTTAGGTTATGAGATATTTCAAATCGGTAAAAGATATAGGAGATTTAAAAGCTGCCGTAAAGGAAGCCATGGAAATAAAACAAAACAAGTTTGCGCACAATGCTCTCGGCAAAAACCGCACCTTGTTAATGATTTTCTTCAACTCTTCATTACGCACACGGTTGAGCACGCAAAAGGCAGCCATGAACCTCGGCATGAACGTCATCGTCCTTGACGTAAACCAAGGTGCATGGAAACTCGAAACCGAAAGGGGCGTGATAATGGACGGCGACAAGTCCGAACATCTGCTCGAAGCAATTCCGGTGATGGGCTGCTATTGCGACATAATAGGAGTGCGCTCATTCGCCACATTTGAAAGCAAGGAAGATGATTACAACGAAAAAATATTGAACCAGTTCATTCAATATTCAGGCCGTCCCGTATTTGCGATGGAAACAGCAACGGTGCATCCGTTGCAAAGTTTTGCCGACATTATAACAATTGAAGAATACAAGAAAAAGGAACGGCCAAAAGTCGTCCTCACATGGGCACCGCATCCCAAAGCCCTTCCACAGGCCGTGCCCAACTCGTTTGCCGAGTGGGTTAATGAAGCCGGATATGACTTTGTAATTACCCACCCACATGGATATGAACTCGACCCGAAATTCACAGGCAATGCCGTCATTGAATATGACCAAAACAAAGCCCTCGTAGGAGCCGATTTCGTATATGCCAAAAACTGGTCGGCATACACCGATCCAAATTACGGCAAAATCCTGTCGACCGACCGCAATTGGACAATCACAAAAGAAAAAATGGCACTGACCGACAATGCTTATTTCATGCACTGCCTCCCTGTAAGACGTAACATGATAGTGAGCGACGATGTTATTGAAAGTGAACGTTCAATCGTAATCCCGGAGGCCGCCAATAGGGAAATATCAGCCCAAGTAGTACTGAAAAGGATGCTTGAAGAGCTATGACATATTAAAAAATAACTCAAATAATTCACACATAAACAACACAATGATCAAACGCATATTAACGATATTTGCCTTTATCATGCCGCTGGCAGCATTGGCATCGATGAGACCTGACGGCGACATAAAGAATTGGAGTGACGGAAAGATTTCGTGGGCAGACTTTCACGGAATTTCTGCTGCCGACAGCATTATATCCTACTTTGAATGCACGCTCGACATAAAAAGCGTGGAAATAAAAGACGGCAACGAAAAAGTGAACATCGCAAGAGCTTACATGAACCGTGACAAGTCGTATGTTACCGATTCAACATTGCTCACCGACAACCGATTGCGTTATCACCAGTTGCAATTCGACTTGCTCGAAGTGGCAAGACGCAAGTTGCAAGCCGAGATAAATACCGGTGCCGGCGATGACGAACAGAGGCTGCTATATTTCCGCAACATGTACTTTGAACAACTAAAGGACATTGACATCGAGACCAATTATGGCCAGAACACCACAAAGGTAGCCGAATGGGAATATTTCACGCAAAAGAATCTTGAAGAAACAGCCATACCATACATTCCGCAACAGAAACCCGACGATTTCAGCTATGGATTATACTTAGGCGTTGGCGGCATATTCCCTACTGGAGACATAAAAGGCTCTTTTGACGGATGCTTCACTTTCTCGGCCGGACTGACAGGGGGATACAAGCGCATCAAGTTGTCGGCCGGCGTGTCATACGGACAACCAAGTTTCAACAACTACAATATCTATAACATTACCGACAACGACGGACATGACTTGCAAGGTGCGCTCAACGACGATGCTTCATTCCTCGACTTCTCCTTGACGCTCGGTTACAGCATCGTGGACTCTCGAAAAGTCGCAATAACGCCCTACTTCGGAATGTTCCTCGGGCGCTACAGCTGGAATGCTGCCAATTACGAATGGTCGGTTGATGAAGAAGGCAATGACATAAGGACAACCACAAGCACTGAAGACAAAAAAATAACAGATGTAAACTGGACCGCAGGCATCAACTTCGACTTCAAATTGCACACTTATGTCCCCGACAAGCCATTTTGGGCAGGAAAACGCGAGCAACTTGTATCATCGCTTCGCATATCACCTTATGTGGCACATGCCGTTTATTCAAAAGAGAATCCTGCCATCAAAGGATACTATGTGGGTGTCACGGTAGCCTATTCAGGCATAATGCAGGCCTTAGTGTTTAAATGATTGCTATAAATAAACAACAGCGCCGTTTTTAAGATTTTTTAACGCAATAGGGGGGGGTAAAACTCCCTATTCGCTATATTTGTATACATTTATTATGATGTATCATGACATTTACTAAAATAACGTAATTTTCATGATTGCCATTGACTTTAGCTTTTAACACTTCTAATAATATCATAAATAACTTTTCAATCAAAAACAAACCTTTATGAAAACAAGAATCTTAAATTTAATTGCGGCTGCCGCTGTGGCATGCACGATGGCTTCCTGTGGAGTAGGCGGATTTGGCACGCTCGCAATGGACTCGGAAGATGCAGTAAACAAAGTGAAGGATGTTGTGACAAACAACGTCGACCCCAATGAATGGAAAATAATCCAACTCGACTGGGACGAAGGTTCGAGCAACGATGCCAAACTCGGAAACAACCTATATCAAGGGAGTATATATATGAGACTTGTGAAAAGCAACGGGCAGGTATTCACACAAGGCTTCAGCGGGCAACTCGGATTCCAAGCCACCCAAATAAGCCCCGACTATTGGTATGAGAAAGGTCTCGACTATGAAAAAATAACGCCAATCGACGTTTCTAAACTTGATCCGGCTGCTATCGTAAAGCAAATTGAAGATGCAAAAAAAATGATTCCGGCCGAATATGAGTTCAAGTCGTTGGCCGAATATCGCATGAAAGCCGGCGTACCACAAAATAAAGACGGAGAAGGCGAATATAAAACCGAGTCGACCATAGAATTTACAATCAATGTAGTAGAAAAGGGCAACGAAACAGTTTCAAATGCCGGCACTACTTCAATCATATATTATGAAATAGATTTCAATGTAGCTCCCGACGGGACAATAACTATGGAATTAGAATAAAAGCCTCATGATACAAGTTACACCCCTGCAAGCCACGCGCTTACAGGGGTTTCCTGTATATACCTGCCGAGAAGTGTCCATGAACTGAAAACAACACAATCACAAATCCAGCCATCTTCTTTTTCAGGAAAAACACGACACGCTCGCCCATAATCCTCGATAATTTACACAAGTAAGTTGCATTTCGTACATTTTTGTTGTAATATGACATTATACCCAATAAAATTGTGCATTTTTGCATATTGAATGATGAATCTAACTATATGAATAGGATAAAGGAACTCTTGGAAGTAAAAGGCATCAGCCAAACCGATTTAGCACATAGATTGGGAAAAAGTTTCAATATGGTCAATTTATATGCCACAAACAAGGTACAACCACCCATACCTGTATTGTATGAGATTGCTGACATCTTAAGAGTTGATGTAAGAGAACTACTTCAACCTAATAAAAATCCATATCAAGTAAAAGCTAATAAACTTTTAGGCAACACGGATGTTTAGGATACTGAAATACATAATTGTAATATGCCTTACCCTTTCAATAGTAAGTGCATGTTCATCTACGGCAGATTCACAGTGGATTAGAACTGCCAATGGCGTATTGTTGTGGCTTCCGTCATCAGATATAAAGAAATCCTTTTCATGGAATGGAGAAATACTTGATAGTATTGCAAACGGAAATGGTTCTTTGACTTTTGTTGATGAAGACGGGAAAGAAATATCTACTAAAGTCAATATGTTTTATGGAGCATCTTCTCCAGATGAAATTGTAGCAATAGATGATGGTAGCCAGTATATAGGTGTTATCAAAGATGGCAAAATGGAAGGCTTTGGTGTATTAGTGAAAAGCGGAGAAGTTTATATCGGTACTTTTCATGACAGCAAACCTAATGGCTTTCTGAAACTATACAGGAATGGCAAAATCTATTATGAAGGGTATTGGAAAGAAGGAGCATTCAATGGAGAAGGTACGCTTTACAAAGAAGATGGTTCTATTAAAACGGGGGATTGGGTGGCTGGCCGACTTTCACAAACATTAGTTGATGAACAACTACCACAAGGACATTACAATGGATATACCAAAGATGGGAAGCCCGATGGACTTGGCAAAATGGATTACACAAACGGAACATCTTATCAGGGCAAGTGGAAAACGGGACTTTGGGAAGGTGAAGGTTTGTATATTAGTAACAACGATTCTGTCTATGGCGTTTGGCAAAAAGGGGAAATTTGTGGGGATGTCATTTATCGAACTCCACAGTTGTACTTTGAGGGCACTTTTGTAGATAATATTCCAATGGGCGTCGGTAATTTGGCTCAATCTGATGGCTCTTATTATTCAGGATTCTGGCTTGATGGAAAAAGGGAAGGGAATGGAGATATGATATTCCCTAATGGAGATTCTTATACTGGAGAATGGTCGAATAATGAATTTGACGGTTTCGGTGTCTATGAATATGCAGCAGCGAAAGCGGTATATCAAGGAGAATGGTCTGGTGGACTTCAAAACGGAAATGGATTTTACAAGTGTCCTCAATTTAGCTATAATGGACAGTGGGATAAAGGTTGGATGGACGGTGATGGAGTGCTTACGTTTAGTAATGGCGATAGATACGAAGGCACAGTTCATGAAAATATTATTGATGGTATCGGCTCATACAATTTTGCTAATGGAAACTGGTATGAAGGTGAATTTGTAAATGGAAAAATGAATGGCCTTGGAGTCTTTCAGTTTAAGAAAGGTGATAGATTTGAAGGTGAGTTCTATGATGGAAAGATTTACGGGGATGGTACCATGTATCTTATGGGAGATAAGGGAACAGTTTCAATTACCGGATTTTGGCCTAAAGATGGCAGTTTCCCCAAAGAAGCTAGTATTCTCTTTGAAAATGGAGACTTGTACGAAGGCCCATTGAATAATGGTGTTCCTACACAGGAAGGAACATGGATGTCAGGAGAAGAGAGGCAACAAAGATTGGATAAAGTAAATAGCTCCACCCTTCATAAAGCTAATGAGCTATATAAAAAACATCGCGAAACAATCAATTGGTGCTTGACAGGTGTGAGTGCAGTTGTTACAGCGGTAGAAGTCGCAAGTGCATCTACTGTTATTGGAGCACCGATTACGACATTAGCTCACGGCGTTAATGTTGCAGTAAATGTTGTTGATGCTTCTATGGCTATAGCTTCGGCAGGTATTGATGTTATGGAAAACAATCAATTGGGCGCAGATAATACGGAAGCCATTCAGAATCTCACTACTGAAGTTTCCATGAATGCAACCTTTATTCTAGTACCTAAAGTTGCAAAAGTAGCTGTTAAGCCTTTGAAAGCAGGTGTAAAATATGTGATACGAAGTCCTATAGCTGAACAGATTCTGAAAGGAAGCAAAAGTCTCATCAAAAAAACTTCGCTAAGATTCGTCAAAGGCAAGATTAATGGTAAGGCTATACGCTTATCTGTAGCAGAAAAAGGACGGAAGATTGAGGGAACTTTGGTTTCAAGTAAAGTAACAGAAGATCCAATGACAGCTTTGGGTCGTTTACTTACGCGATTTAAGAACCAAGCGGTTTCTTATTCTTCCTATCTTAAGCAACTGAAAGCTAATCCTAAATTAGAAACCCAATTAAGACTTTCTAAAGAAGGAAGTTCTGAGAATCTAAAATACAATTTAAATCTTTGTAGAACAAATAAATGGTATAATAAAAATAGGCGCTATAAGAAGTATCAAAAATTACCAAAATTGCAAATAGAAGCACATCATGTAATACCATCCCGTCCAAAGACAGAGAATGGTCGTAAAGCCAGAGAAATTTGGGTCAAATACTTTGGAAGTGTTGATCATCCATGTAATGGCATTTGGCTGGGACGAGCAGATAAAAATGGCATTTATAAAGCTTTGGCTGTAGGTTCTAATCATGTCTCAAATTCTGCTGAATACGAACAAAAGGTATCAATAGCTTTACTGAATACCTACAAAAAATATCAAAAACAATATGCAAACAATCCAGAGATAGTGCGGCAAGTATTGGCAGAAACTGTTGATAATCTCAAAAAACAATTGTACAAGGGCGAATTGCCTATAGGAAGTGATTCTCACACCGTACACACCGCATGGAGCATATTTAAAAGTAAGAATAATCCAGGCATTATTTCTAATGCCGCGCAAAATATAATGGTACCAATTTTAAACTTAGCGACAAGATAATATGGAAATCTATCAACTATCATTTGATTATAGCTATGCTTTAGCTGATGTCGTAGAATCGCTTGATGGAGCGGATTCTTTGGAACTTTGTGTTGAAAGGACGGAGCTAATGGATAAGTTTAGATATGGGTGGCTTACTAATGAATCTACGAAAATCCCGGATTTTGTAATCATTATGTCAAATATGTTGGGTTGCAGAACAGAAATCGCTAATGAAGTCAAAAACTTGTTTTCACATTTAGCTCTAAACCCGATAACGGTTGGAACTGACAACTATGTTTTGTTCTCAGATATAGCATCCCTCTCTGATTGCCTCAATCTGAAGAAATCCAAAATTACGAGATTTTCTAATGGCGATATAATGGATGTGCCAACTCCTGTGTTTTTACAAGGCAGTTATCCTATTTTATTCAAAGTTAAAGAAATGCCATCTACCTATTTTTGTACGCAAGAGTTCAAAGACTTGATAGATGCCCATTCATATACAGGCTTAATATTTGAAGAACGTAAAATTAAATCGAAATCATGGTTTTAAAATTTACCAATATGGAAGAGAAAAAACAACAAAAGCAAATGTCGGGCACTCAACAGAGTGTTGAATGTTCGAAATGTCACAAACAAGTGTCATCAACGGATGGAGTTCAAAAGCCAAATGGCTTTGTATGCAATGAGTGTATAACCAAAAGGAAAAGACAGACCCTATTAGCGGCTATTGGTACTGTAGTTGTTGTGGCGGCTATTCTCGCTTGGATATTTTCAGGTGATAGCAAGAGAACCGGAGAAGGGTTCGAAGGAGTTGGAGAAATACAAGACTCTGTATCTTTATCGGTAAATACCAATGAAGTAAAGTTTGATTTATCAACAGCAACAGCGGTAAGTTCCACCATATCAACGCAAGCACCGATTTCAAATTTGGCTGATTTCAAAAATGTATTTGCAAAAAATGTAGCTGATGCAACTGGCAAGAACGCAAAAGACATCGTTATTCCATCTGTCAGTCCACTGTTTGAAATTAATACAGATCATTTTATAAATGATGGTGAAGCATTGGTTCGAGAGTTTGCCGCAGTCTATAATAAGACAAACAAAGAAGCGACCATTTTTGTTGAAGGTTTCACTTGTGACCTCGGTGGAGTTAATCTGAATAATAAATTGTCAGAAGTACGAGCAGAGACTGTTAAGAAGGTATTGGTTGATGCTGGTATTCCTGAAAACAAGATTGAGGTTAAATGGTATGGTAAATCGCGCTTTAATGAATTCAAATATTCAGATAAAAGCGAATATCGTCGAGTGATATTATCCGTAAAATAATTGATAGATTAAAGAAAAACACTTTTTTAAATTGTCATTTCTTGGAATTATGCTCCCGAAACATTATGTTTGTACTGCATAATTATCTTGAACATGAAATTTGTCGACAGAGTGGATGAAACCACTCGCTTGAAAAATACCCTTGCACGGAACAAATCCTCATTGGTTGTAATATATGGCCGAAGAAGATTAGGTAAATCAACGCTCATAAAACGAGTGCTGACCGATAATGATATATATTTTTTGGCCGACCGGTCGGAAAAACAACATCAAATATCATTGCTTGCAAAAATTTCCGCACTAAAATTCCCGGATTTTGATAAACTTACATATCCCGACTGGGAGTCTCTATTGCGAGCTATAAACTATCGCACAAACAATAGCTTCACGCTATGCTTAGACGAATTCCCATATCTTGTGGAACAAACACCAGAATTACCATCAATTCTTCAAAAATTGCTTGATGAAAAATCATTGAAATATAACATTGTTGTATGTGGTTCATCTCAAAACATGATGTATGGATTGTTCCTTGATTCTACAGCACCACTTTACGGCCGTGCCGATGTGATTATGAAACTTTCACCCATACGATTGTCATACATGCAAGATGCATTGGGATTTAATGCGACAAGTGCCGTAGAAGAATATGCAGTGTGGGGCGGTGTACCTCGATATTGGGAATTGAGGGAAAACAATTCATCACTTGCAGACGCTTTATGGGGAAATGTACTGTCGGTAAACGGAACGCTCTATGAAGAACCCGTGAAACTTTTCCAAGATGATGTAAAAGACATTGTAAAGACAGCAACTATAATGTCATACATTGGAAGTGGAGCCAATCGACTTTCTGAAATTGCCTCTCGTTGTAATGAACCATCCACAAATCTTTCCCGCCCTTTGAAAAAGCTCGTTGATCTTGGGTTCTTGGAACGTGAAGTTCCTTTCGGCACTGATGAAAAAAGCTCAAAAAAAAGTTTGTACAAGATAGTCGATCCGTTTATGGCATTTTATTATCAATTTGTCGTGCCCAACCGCTCATTCATTGAACTTGACCGCCGTCTTCCTATTGAGCAAACATTGAACTTGCATTTTTCTGAATATGTAAGCATGCAATGGGAAAAAATTTGTCGAGATGCCGTAACAGGAAATCTAATAAACGGGATACTGTATAATAAAGCAAATCGATGGTGGGGTTCGGTAATAAACGAAAACGGCAAATCAGAGCAAGTTGAATTTGATGTAATGGCCGAATCGCTTGACAAAAAATATTTGCTCGTTGGAGAATGCAAATGGACTACTCAAGAGAATGGCAAACTGCTCACCACTGATTTGATCCGAAAGGCAAACATGCTGCCATTTGCGAAAAAATACACTATTGTACCATTATTGTTCCTCAAAAATGAACCAAAGGACAACATTGGAAATGCAATTCTCCCCGAGAATGTGATAGAATTGTCGAAGTGAAATTGGCTGACACACGTTTTTCTACACACATTAAAATCCTAATATTCATTACAACCTCACACAAGGCAAAATGAGCGACGCTATGTCGATAGTTTTTAGTACCTTTACCAAAACATCAATACATTGACACAAGATCTTTTATGAAAAACTTATCTTTCCTCCTGTTATTCATCTCATTGGCTGCACTACAAATGTCGGCGGCATTGCCCGATTCGACTTTGCGACGTTATGCCACCCAAATGCTCATGGTGGGCTTCAGAGGCGACAGCATTACCTGCACGAGCGATGCTGCACGCTATATTCGCGACTTGAAGGTGGGCGGTATAATCCTGTTTGACGTAGACTTGACCGGCTCGGCAAAAATAGGTTCTCGTAACATCACTTCGCGCGAACAACTGAAAAAACTCACATCCGACCTGCGCAGTTATGCCGACTACGACCTACTGATAGCAGTAGATCAAGAAGGAGGCAGAGTGTGCCGATTAAAAACCGAGTACGGCTTCAATCCTACCGTATCGGCCGAACACCTTGGAAAGATTGACAACCGCGACACCACAAGCCACTATGCAGCAAAAATAGCCGCCGAGATGGCCGACGTGGGCTTAAACGTAAACCTTGCACCCGACATAGATGTGAATACCAATCCCGAATGTCCCGTAATAAGCAAATTGCACCGTAGCTTTTCGTCCGACACCGCCGTTGTGGCTCGCAATGCCGAATGGTTTATCGACGAGCATCACTCTCGCGGCATATTGTGTGCCGTAAAGCACTTTCCGGGACACGGCAGCGCAACAGCCGACTCCCATTACGGATTGACCGATGTGACCAAAACGTGGCATCCGTCGGAACTTGCCCCGTTCAAGTACTTGATAAACAAAGGGAAAATCGACATGGTAATGACAGCACATATCTTCAACCGTAACTTCGACAACGATTATCCTGCAACTCTATCAAAAACCATAATCAACGATTTATTACGGCACCAACTCGGATATGACGGCATAGTGCTGACCGATGACATGTACATGCAAGGCATTATCGACAATTATGACATAAGACACGCCATCATCCTTGCGATCAACGCAGGAGCCGACATGCTTATCCTCGGCAACAACATTTCGACTGGATTTGAGCCTGACCGACCCTTTAAAATAGTAAACATGATTATAGATGCCGTAAAAAAGGGTGAAATAAATGAAAACCGCATAATCGAGTCGCATGAAAGGATAGAACGCCTTAAAGAAAAGCTGTTTTAAATAATCATATTCCGTGATTTTACATATTAGTATCATGTAAATATGCAATTCAGGTAAATTTAATATTTAAAATTATACTATTTTTGTAACCGTCAGTAACACTTTCAACTTGTAAGACATCTCTTGAGTGCTGCAGTGTAACATCATGCAAGCGATTGCAAACTTTATCAACGTTTTTATATAATCAACCTTATGAACAGACATTTATCCAGATTAAAAGCATTATTGCCCACATTGGCATTAATAACCTGCATGTCGGTATCTTGCGTTGAAGATGAAAAAAATCCATTCGACAGGACCGAAACAATCGATGGCGAGACCTTCGATGTAAAACTACCAATGTATGGCAATTTCATAATCGGGTCGGAAATAACTTTGAAAGGGTCGGGATTTACCGACAAAGACCGCATCACAGTCTCCAACAGATACAATTACGCGCAAGGCATACAAGCCGAACCCATTGAAGCAAGAATTACCTCGACCACAAATGAGGAACTTAAATTCATAATACCTTCGGGCATTTACGTCCCCGATGACATAGACGTTTCAATAACAAGAAACAATGCCACTTTCAATATAGGCCATATCTCGGTTAATTCGATAAGCTGGAACATTAATTCCCAAATTTTTGAAAAATACACGGCGACTTCATTTAATTTTTATGTTTACGACACTTCATCGCTGAATTCCGATAAAGTATATGTGCAATCAATAGCCCTCGATGGAGAAACTCTGGCAGAACCTCGAATAGAATTGCCCGTAACCTCCTATACCGAGTCAAACGATGTTACAACCGACTTTGCTTACATGACCGAAATCGTGCGCGTCATGTACGAGCATAACGGAGAAATTGCACTTGAAGAAATATTCCACACCGGCAGCTATTTCAATTATTACTTCTCAGTGCTGCAAGGCGAAACTGTCAACATCGATTGGCCGGGCTTCATCGCCGGAGACCAAATAGCGCTCAAAAGCCTTGACAGTCCGATGATAATTGCGTCTACAATCAAAGAGCCGGGCGAACCTGCAACATTTCAAGTGCCACAAAGTTCTACGCCTAAATCCTATAGGATATTTCTACTGCGTGGCGGCGTAGAATGCGCCGAATTCGGACAAGTTGATGTATTAAACTAATTTGTATACCACATTAATATTTCACAGAATAAATCATGAATACAAAAATATTCTTCAGCATTATGACTGCATTGCTATTGTCGGCAACGCAAGCATTTGCCCAAGACTCTTACAAAACCTCCGATTCCACAGCCGTGGAAGAAAGCATTTATGCCGATGAACTTGAATCGAGCGACATATACGACTATGACCGCGACGCCGAAATCGATTCTTTACGCAGGATAGTCGACTCTTTGCAATCGTCGGTCGAAGAAACAAACAAGGAGAGCCAAAGAAAAAGCATTTGGGACGACCGTGCCAAATATTTCAACATAGCATATGTCAACCAAAGCATAACTCAGAAAGACATAGACGGAACATGGAAAAACGACTACGGAGTGGCTCTCATGATGGGTAAGACATTCTACTTGCACAAGAAGCCGTTGCTCAACATGATAAAATTCGGAATCGACTGGAGTTATTTCGACATAAATTTTGCAAAATACACCGACAACTTCGGATACTTCGACAGCAGCCTACGCGAAGACGGTGATAACGGACATTACTATAATCCCGACATGCAAGGTGGTTATGACAGCTATTACTTAGACCCATTAGACATGTATCAGGCCGAAATAGGCATGTCGGTCGGAGCCTCGGTAACGATTAATCCCATCGACCATTTGAAAGCAAATGGTTACTTCCGTGTCACCCCTTCATTCTCGGCATTATATGTGGACGAAGACATAAGCACCAGCTACGGTACATTCTTCTCGGCCGGCGGTGCTGTCTCTTATAAAGTGATATCAATCGGAATAGAAGGACGCTGGGGCAACACCAAATACGACAGCCTTGTCAACTTCAGCGACATCGACGGAGACTACGATGACGACATTGACTTGGAAGGCAACCAAGACGGAAAGTCAAAGTGGAAAACAGGCTCGGTGAGATTCTACTTGAGCTTCCGCTTCTAATCACGACACGATAAGGAGATTCACATACTAATAAACAACCTAATTATACACTTTTATAATACTCTACAAAATCATCCCTCTGGACACTTCGAGGGATGATTTTGTTCTTCATGGCCTAAATTTCCATACTCGGAAATACAAAATTAGCGTATTTATGCCTACCTTTGCAATCAACAGTGAATATGCCGTCTACGGCATTCTGGCATAAAAAACGCGCCGCCTTGCGGCATGAGTTGCAAAGCCGCGGTGGAACCGTTCAAAACCGAAAAAACATAATTGTTACATGGATATAAAAGAATCGATGCTGCAAATTCTTGAAGCAGAAAGCAAGGCAGTTAGGGAAATACCGATAACCGACGAATATGAAAAAGCCATACATCTCATTGTAGAGCAAGTTCATGTTAAAGGTGGAAAATTAGTCACTTCCGGAATGGGAAAATGCGGACAGATAGCCATGAACATCGCTACCACATTTTGTTCTACCGGAATACCGGCTGTGTGCCTGCATCCAAGCGAAGCCCAACACGGCGACTTGGGAATCTTGCAGCCAAACGACGTGATGCTGTTGTTATCCAATTCGGGCAAGACCAATGAAATTCTCGACCTCGTGGCATTGGCCCGCAACCTGTATCCGCAACTCAAGTTCATTGTGATAACAGGCAACGAGAACAGCGAGCTTGCCAAGCTTGCCGACGTATGCCTGTACACAGGAGGAGCATCCGAAGTGTGTCCGCTCGGGCTCACACCCACCACCTCAACAACCATGATGACGGTAATAGGAGACGTCCTTGTCGTAAACACAATGCTCGCCACAGGATTCACCCGTGAACAATATGCTTTGCGCCATCATGGCGGATATCTCGGCCTGAAAAGCAGAAAAGAATGCAAATGAAAAACAATATATATGCGTAAAGTCATAGCAATAGGAGAATCCATACTCGATACAGTTTTCAAGGATGACAAGCCTGAAAACACATTTGTCGGCGGTCGTGTGGCAAATGCCGCCGCATCAACCGCTTCTGCCGGAATACCAGTGACAATGGTAAGCGAATGTTGCAACGACCATGTGGGAGACATAATAGTCAACCACTTGAAAAATCACAACGTGGATACTTCGTCAATCGATCGTTTCACCGATGGAAGCACAGCCATATCACTCATTTTCAACAATGACGGCAATAAAAAGATAATAAATTACACCAATTACCCTGCCGACCGATTTGACGTCGTGTGGCCCAGAATAGACGAAGACGACATAATTCTTTTCGGTTCTTTCTATTCAATAGACTCAGCATTGCGCGAGAGAATGTATGAACTGCTGAGATACGCCTACGAACGAAAGGCCATCATGATTTACTTCCTCGGATGCCAGCACGGCATAAATTGCCGCATTACAAAAGTAATGCCTGCAATCCTCGAAAACCTCGAAATGTCGAATATCGTGATTGCAAACCGTGCCGATCTTGAAACAATTTTCCACGGCGAAAATGCCGACATGGCTTTCAAAAACCACATTGAATTCTACTCATCCAATTTTATATACATAAACGACGATTTAAGCTTGACGGTTTACCGACGCAATGGCGAAAAAATACATTATTCCCCAAAAACCGACACAGCTCCAGAGAATTTTCTCGGATGGCAATCAGGACTGGCTGCAGGCTTGACATACGCCATGTTCTACCATGACATCCTATTCAAGAAAATCGACAGCGTGGATCATGAATTGATGAACAACATTCTCGATATGGCTACCGAATTTGCAATAAAAGCGGCAAACCATACTCATTGCATAGATTCACAAACAGGGCTCGAAAAATGCGAGCAATTAAAACAGGCCTTGGGTGAAAAAGAAAATAACGCCTAAATTTTTATACCGATGAAACCTTTATCACTCAATGTATTATTTCCAAAGATATATAACGGGTACAACGACGAGCAACCCGAAAAATACATCGAACTTAATGCCTTGTTGCTCGACAGCAGGATAAATGAGATTTACAACTTAGTGGCTGCCGAAGACTATGCAAACGCTGCAGATGCAATAGACAAGTTGAAAAACGAACTCGAACACACTGCACCGCACAGTCTTAAACTTGCATGGGCATCGCTTATGCAAATGTGCATGTCAATAAAGGCCGAAAACCTCAATCAAGCAATAACCGAAGGAATCGACACGCTACACGCACTCGCCGCCACCGACGACGACCGTAAAAACATAGAATACATGTCGATTGCGGCAAGCGTGATATATAACCTTGCATTTGTGCATTTCAAACTTGGCGAAAGCAAAAAAGCTGAACGGGAATTGGTAAAATCTCAAAAATTATTTGAGAAACTTGCAAAAAAAGACAACGAACGCTTTGCCCCGGCCATGCTGGCCGCCGTTGAGGCTTCAACCGAGATTTTCAAGTCAAAACTGAAACAAATGAACATCCTCGCCCACTACCAAGTAGCCACCGAGATGTATCAAGGCAAAGTTTCGGCAGGAGTGAGCGAAGCCATAAACAGCCTCGTCGACAGCATCAGCGCCGAAGGCGACATCCACCTGCAACTCGGCAACTACCGCGATGCCATAAAATACTATACAAAGGCACTTCGTTACCAGAAACGCATAAGCGCATCGATGGGAATGAAGGAATTGAAAATATCGATAAACCTTGGCAAGGCATTGCTCAACGTCATTAACCGCCATGCCGCAGGCGAGCAACTCCTCAATTCCATCCTTCCTCTTGCCCGGCAGATGAATGCCACAAAAGAAGTCGAAGAAATCAAAACATTGCTTGCCAACAATAACAACTTCGACATCATGAAGTTTTGGAAGAACCTGTTTGTGGCAATTATCACAATTGCTTCATCTTCGATGATTGCAAATGCCCAGACAATGATAGGACATCGCGGCTCTATATGGGGCGTTGAAAATACTACTGCTGCATTTATAAACGGAATAACCTATGCCGGATATGACGGCCTCGAATGTGACATACGCACGACTGCCGACGGCACTTTCATCGTCAACCATGATGCAAACCTGAAACGTCTCGGCGGAGATTCCACTGCAATAAAAGACCGCAACGTGATTGACGTGCTTGGCGAACAACTATGCCAAGTACGCGACGGAATAAGTTATGAAGGACACATAATCACACTTGGAGAGTTTCTCGACATCTGCAATGAATTTGACTGCATTCCTGTAATAGAAATAAAAGATTGCCGTAACATTTATTCAAACAACAACGACCCGACCGATTTTTGTTATGACGGCGTGCCTGCACTTATAGACCTTATCAAGAGCAAAGGACTTGAAAAAAAGGCAGTCATTATTTCATTCATGGCAGGAGTACTCGACAACATCCACAAGAATTATCCCGACATGCACTTGCAGTTCCTCACTGAAAAAGACTGGAAGCTCGCCCTTGACTTCTGCAAGGAACGAAACATGGATATCGACGTGCATTACAAGATAGCCGATGCCCAACTTGTGGAAACATTCCACCAATTAGGATTGAAAGTGAACGCATGGACCGTGGACGATCCTGCCGAATTCAAGCGTCTGCAAGAATTGGGAGTGGACATGGTGACTACCAACAAAATAATCAAGTAAAAAACTCACAAACACAAATATATGTCAACCACATTAGGATATAATTCAGGAAAATTGCCAAAACTGGAAAAACTGAAAGTAGGCATAGCAGTCGCCGAATGGAACAAGAAAATAACCGATGCCCTTCTCTCAGGAGCAATCGACAAATTCAAAGAAGAAGGTTATGCCGATGATTGCGTGGACGTTTTCCATGTCCCCGGCACAATAGAACTCACCTATGCAGCAGCACGCATGGTGAAATCAGGGAAATATGATGCCGTTATCATATTCGGATGCGTCATTCGTGGCGATACGGCTCACTTCGACTATGTGTGCCAAAGTGTTACCGAAGGCATGACTCACCTCAATGCCACTACCGACACTCCTGTCATTTTCGGCGTTCTTACAACCGACAATGAGCAACAAGCAATAGATCGTGCGGGAGGCTCTCTCGGCAATAAAGGCACAGAAGCTGCCGAATGCGCAATAAAAATGTGTGATTTTGCTTTGAAATTCAAATAAGTTTATGTAACTTTGCAGCGCAATTGCAACGGGTGGTTTCCAGAGCGGCCAAATGGGACTGACTGTAACTCAGTTGTCAATCGACTTCGGTGGTTCGAATCCATCACCACCCACTCAAGAAAATGCGGAAGTAGCTCAGTTGATAGAGCATCAGCCTTCCAAGCTGAGGGTCGCGAGTTTGAGCCTCGTCTTCCGCTCAAAAAGCCAATTTCAATGTTGAAGTTGGCTTTTTTTTATTTATACCATTAGTATTATCTCATAACCATGAAAATAAAAAATATAGCATTGGCTGCTTTAATGTCATATATGGCATTGCCATCATGCAACACACATTCGGTCCCTGAAAACGAATACCTTATAGAAGGAACAATACAAAATATACCAGACAGTACAGTCATAATGTTGTTAAAGCCAAACGGACAATTACTTGTCCTTGAACAAAAGGACACAATCATAAATGGCTCGTTCTCTTTCCGCGATACCGTCAGCACCGTGCAAGAAAGATTTCTCTTGGCCGATGGCCAGGGATTTCCCGGCACATGGAGAAGCGTATGGGTAGCTCCGGGAAAATATATCACCGTCAACGGCGAAGACAAATTAATACCTCTATGGAATAAAAGCGACATTGCCGAGCAACAGGAAGAAAACGCATTTGTCGATTGCGCCATTGAGGACCGACGCTTCTCCCTGCAATTGATGGCGCAAGATTACGACCTGCAGCGCGAAGCCGGCAAACATACCGACAATCCTCAACTGCACCGCACTTATTGGCAAAAGATAGACTCCATACGCAAAATATATGAGCCTATCGACAAAGAAATACAAATCAAGGAAATGGAACGAATGTTGACATCACCTGTCTCCGAACCGTGGATAAAACGCCTGACATCGTTCGCGCAAATGATTTCTTTTTATGAAGACTCACTATTCACAGCCAAAGTAGAATCCGTTTGCAAGATTATGCCCGAAGAATTGAAACAATCCGACAGAGGCAAAGCCATAATCCAATATGTATTTCCGCAAAACATCGTCAACATAGGCGACAATATGGCCGACGGTGACTTATACGACAGGGATGGCCGGCTTCACCACCTTGCCGAATTGAAAGGAAAATACATCTTGCTCGACTTTTGGAGCAGAGGATGCGGTTCTTGCATCGAGTCAATACCTGAAATAGATGAAATTGCAAGCCATTATAAAGACCGCCTTGCCGTGGTAGGCATAAGCTTAGACCCGAAAGAGATGTGGATTAAATTCCTTGACGAAAAGAAACTTGCCGGAAACCAATGGAACGAATTAAAACAAGAACGTACCGGACTTGCCGCAAGTTATCAAGTTCAAGCTATTCCGCATTATGTATTGATTTCTCCCGAAGGAAAAATCATCGATACTTGGACAGGATATGGCAAAGGCTCATTAAAAGACAAGATTAAAAAGCATCTTGGCGAATGAAGATATAAAAAACTGCCCGGAAGTGATTGTCATTTTCCGGGCAGTTATTTTTATAAGGCTTAACTTAAATTTAAAGCCAACCTGATTCTTTATACCATTGAATGGCTTCCTTAATGCCTTGCTCCAGTGAATATGCAGGAGCAAAACCGAAATCATTTGTCGCGTTGCTCGTGTCACACCCCCAGTTGCGTTGTTTCATTATCTTGTACTTGTCGCGATTCAAAGTGCTCGGCTTAAGAGTCAATTTTCCTATATACTCGCATATCACGGAAACTGCATACAACATCCACAACGGACAACACACGGGAATGACAAATTTCTTTCCAAGGCAATCGGACACTATTTTACGGAATTCCTTTTGAGTATAGGACCTTTTCTCCGAAATGAGATATACATTGCGGCGAGGAGCCTTCTCAAGGGCATCCATGACAGCTTTTACAAGGTCTTTCACATATATGAATGTCAAAACCTGCTTCTTGAATCCTACACTAAAGTCAAACCCCGTAGATATGCTCTTTATCATCAAGTAATAATCACGTTCATGAGGCCCGTAAACACCTGTCGGCCTAAAAATAATGTAAGGAAATCCTTCAAGCGTCTGCAAGTAAGTTTCAGCTTTCAATTTCGACACTCCGTACCGTGTATTGGGCATTGGAAGCATTTTTGAAGTAAACGGCTTGTAGGTTTCATCATCACCCTGCCCCATTGCGCTGAGGCTGCTCATCAATAAAAAAGCATCGGGTGTCGCACCAAGCTCATTCAACATGTCGACAAACGAGCGCATGTATTCATAGTTGATCCTGTTGAAGTCAAGAAAATTCAAACATTTCGTAGCACCGAGATTATGTACCACATAGTCCCACTTTCCTCCTATTTTTTCCAACACATCGCTCAATTGAGTCCTCAATATGTCGCTATTTGAATAATCGAGTTCTATGAAATGTATTCTTTCGTCTTGAAGAAATTCCCGTGAAGTGGTAGCCCTCACGGCTGCCCATGTCTCATAACCACGCTTCAACGCTTCGCCTACCATGAACCCGCCTATAAAACCACCTGCACCGGTTATCAATATTTTCTTTGCCATTTTTACTTGTTCTTCATTAAAAAAAACAACAAAACAAAGATAATGCTTTAAAACTTAATATGATGAAACATGGTTCAAAAACAATTGGCAATTACTCTCGTAAAATCATATTATCCCCTACATAACAGCAAAATATACTATATAATCAGCCAATTAACCCAACCACCAATGCTTAATTAAACACTAAAAATAACTACATTTGCACAAAATTCTATGTATGGGGAAAAAGTTAGTATTTTTACTTGCACTGTTATTGACATCACTTTTCTTGCATGCTCAAATCGTAGAAAACAAAAGTGTCAAATTCAATGCTGACAGCATCAGAAACGAGTTTGACAACGGACCTTACTTCACACTGTTCAGAGACAACTACTTCATATTAGGAACGACAATAGGAGAAAAACCCACACGAACCAACTCGGACGTTAAATTCCAAATAAGCATCGCCCAACGTCTCACAAAAAGTACGTTGCCGTGGAATACATACTTGTTTCTCACATATTCACAAAAGTGCATGTGGAACATATTTGAGGAATCTCTCCCAATGCGCGATTTTAACTTCAATCCGGGAATAGGCCTTGGAAAATTACTTATCGTAAAAGACCGTCTCATAGGCAAGATGATGTTGATGGTGGAACATGAATCAAATGGACGCGATGGGGAGGACTCACGAAGCTGGAATAAAATAAGTCTAAGTGCCAGTATCTTTGTCGACCCGCAATTCATGGTCCATGGAAAAGTGTGGATTCCAATAATCGACGGTCAAAACAATAAAGACATATTAAAATATTCAGGCATATACCAGACGGGCATACAAGTAACATCCAAAGATAAACGTTTCGGCATGGCTATAACTCTTGTAAAACGTCAAGGTTTTAACCTGAATTTCAACACCATAATTGAACTTAATTACAAACTGTTCAAAAAAGACAACCAGTACCTGTTCCTACAATATTACAATGGATATGGCGAAAATCTGCTCGATTACAACAAGTTCCATTCAAGATTACGTGCAGGTATTGTCATAAAACCCAATTTCTTCAGCGACTATTGATTGTTTTTTCTTAATTTTATTCCATGAAACACTTTCTATTAACAATCTGTACATTTATAATGCTTATATCAGTGGCTTGCAACAAAAGCAATGATGAAACATTAAGTCTGATAATCGGTACTTATACAGGCTCGGGCAGCAAGGGCATATACTCGGCTGAATTCAATCAGGAAACAGGTTGCTTTCGCCTGCTTGATTCAATCTCTGTCCCAAATCCTTCCTATGTAGCATTGTCTGATGACAACTGTAAAATATTTGCCATCAGCGAAAATGGCGACAAATCGGCCATAAACATGATTGACTATGACATCGCCGACGGCAAAATGAGCCTTTTGGACAGCACCGCCACCGCAGGCGAAAATCCTTGCTATGTGTCACTTGTCGGAAACACTATCTTCACCGCCAATTATACGGGTGGAAGCCTTAATACATTTAAAGTTTACAATGACGAAATCTCTTTGCAGAATGTGGTAAAATTCAATAATGCCTGCAAAAAAGACTCCGTAAGACAAGCAACTTCACACATTCACTGCGTGGCAATTTCTCCCGACAAGAAAAACGTGTATGCAACCGACCTTGGAGCCGACATAATTTATAAATTTGACATAATCAATGAAAATGGTGACATTTCAATTAATTATGATTCAATAGCAGCTATTGCTTCAGAAGATATTCCATCGATTTGTAACGGCATAGGTCCTCGCCACATGATATTCTCCAATGACAGTCGACATGCGTATCTTTTAGCCGAACTTTCGGGCACAGTGACCGTTTTTTCACGAGACAACGCAGGTCACCTAAATGTCATCAATACCGTATTGGCCGACAGCGCGAATGCACGAGGCTGTGCCGACTTGCATTTGAGTCCCGACAATAAATTCCTTTATGCCTCCACACGACTCAAAGATGATGGTATAACAGTGTTTAAAGTGGAAAATGGTGGAACCGGTTTATCCTTCATTGAGCATGTCGCCACAGGACGACACCCACGCAATTTCACCATCACGCCAAATGGCAAATTCCTGCTTGTCGCTTGCCGTGATGATAACAAAATAGAGGTATATAAACGCGACACCATTTCGGGAAAAATTGAATATTCAAGCTGTAATCTTACTATTCTGGCTCCTGTATGCCTTAAATTTGCCGTTCCTTCTCAAAAGCAATGAAAATATTTCTTGACAACATAATTTTCAGTTTGCAACATGCAGGAGGAATAAGTTGCGTATGGGCAAACCTCATTAAGCAGCTTCTTCCGATGGAGGGAGCCGAATTACGGTTTATCGAACATAAGAATGCCATATCAAATATAGAACGCCGTAAACTCGACTTGGCTCGCCGAGGGCATCTATACATGATGAAAAATTTAAACCTGTCGCGAATGCTACCAGTGCGCATAGATAACTACAATTCACCCTTTATTTTTCATTCTTCTTACTTCAGGTTATGCGACAATCCCAAAGCTGTCAACATCACGACAGTACACGACCTGATTCACGAGAAAGGATTTTACAAAGGAATGCGTCGTAGTACAAACATGTATATGAAGCGACGAGCCATCATAAATTCCGACCACATTATATGCGTTTCACGCAATACGCGCAACGACTTGCTTCATTTTTATCCCGAAGTTGACCCGCAAAAAGTAACGGTAGTGCACAATGGAGTATCTGAAATGGACTATTTTCCTAATGCCGACTGCAAGATTTCACAACTCATTCCATATTCACCTCATTCTTTTTTGCTTTTTATAGGTAAAAGGGAGAAATACAAGAATTTCGACATAGCAGTAAACGGAGCAGCAAGATGCGGAATGAATCTTGTAGTAGTAGGGCCTGCACTTAATCAAGAAGAACAAGAATTGATTGCTAAAACTCAATGCAGGTGCACGCACATAGGTCATATCCCTGTCGACAGCCTTAACATGCTTTACAACACTGCATGCGCTCTTGCTTATCCGTCATCATATGAAGGATTCGGACTTCCTGTGATAGAAGCTCAAAAAGCCGGATGTCCTGTGATAGCCTTGGCCAATTCTTCTATACCGGAAATATATGGCAACTACGCACCTCTGCTAATGAAAGAGCCATTGACCGATGAATTTATAAAAAGCATTCAGTTGCTACAAGATTCCAATTTACGAAACAAAGTGATACAACAAGGCCTTAGAAATGCCAATCGGTTTTCTTGGCACAAAACAGCCATTGAAACGATGAAAGTTTACCGGAAAGCCATTAAATACCACAATGAGAAAAAGCGATCTTAGTGTATTTATTGCATTATAGATGCGTCAGCCTAAGAGATATTTTACCAATTTTTCAACCGCCCTGCCTCTGTGGCTTATTTTATTTTTCTGCTCTTCGGTCATCTCGGCAAAAGATAATTCAGATTCTGCCGGCTTGAATATACTGTCATACCCAAATCCTCCTTGTCCCCTGCGCAATTCCAATATAGTTCCTTGGACTTCACCTTCGAAAAGCTTGATTTCACCATCGAGGCACAATGCAATGACTGTCCTGAAACGTGCACTGCGATCTTCGACCGAAGCCATTAATGAAAGAACCTTGTCTATATTACGCTCGCTATTGCAATCCTCGCCTGCAAACCTTGCAGAATACACACCCGGCGCACCGCCAAGGGCATTTATTTCGAGGCCTGTATCATCGGCAAAACAATCATAACCGTATTTGTCCTTTATGTACCTCGCCTTTATAAGCGCATTGCCTTCTATCGTGTCGGCATCTTCTACAATCTCGTCATTACAACCCACGTCGGTAAGGCCGAGAATTTCTATATCGCTTCCTGCCGTCATTTCACGCAATTCACGCAATTTATTCCTATTATTAGTGGCAAATACTATTTTCATCTCTTGCAATATTTTTACATACATGCAAAAATACAACTATTTTCTCACAACTTTGCTTTGCATCCCATACTTACAAAAAAGGCAGATGAGAATAAAAAACTTCTCATCTGCCTCATTACCTTGTGTCGTTATTTTAAATTACGATATTCACGATTTTGTTTGGCACAACAATTATTTTCTTAGGAGTTTTTCCTGCAACCCATTTTTCGGCTGCTGCATTGCTCAAGGCGGCTTTTTCCACGTCCTCCTTTGAAGTTCCGGCAGGCACCTCAATGCTAAAACGTGTTTTTCCATTGAACGACACTGCATATTTTACGACACTCTCCTCAAGATACTTTTCATTCCATTCAGGCCATTTTGCATCACACACCGTAGTGTCATTGCCAAGCAGATGCCATAACTCTTCACTTATGTGCGGAGCAAACGGAGCAAGTAGAACCACTAAATCTTTATAAATGGCCTTGCTCGTGCACTTCATCGCTGTCAACTCATTTACGCAAATCATAAACGCGCTGACAGAAGTATTATAAGAAAAATGCTCTATGTCGAATGTCACTTTCTTTATCAACTTATGCAACGACTTAAGAGCTTCGGCTGTAGGCTCGTCATCGGTCAATAGGAAATTATCCCCCTTGTAAAACAATCCCCACAATTTCTTAAGGAAACGATTCACGCCATCTATGCCATTTGTGTCCCAAGGCTTGCTTTGCTCGATAGGTCCAAGGAACATTTCATACAGACGCAATGTGTCGGCTCCATATTTCTCAACTATGTCATCGGGATTTACTACATTGAACATCGACTTAGACATCTTTTCAATGCCATATCCGCAAACATATTTGCCATTTTCGAGAATGAACTCGGCATTCTCAAACTCTGGACGCCATGCCTTGAATTTGTCCAAGTCGAGTATGTCATTCTCCACAATATTAACGTCAACATGTATAGGAGTCACGTCATAATCCTTGCGAAGATTAAACGACACAAATGTATTGGTATCCTTTATACGATATACAAAATTGGAACGTCCTTGTATCATACCTTGATTTATGAGCTTCTTAAATGGCTCAGGTTCACACACATAACCGTAATCATACAAGAACTTGTTCCAGAAGCGACTGTATATCAAGTGGCCGGTTGCATGTTCGGTTCCGCCTACATACAAATCCACATTTCTCCAATATTCGTCAGCTTCCTTTGAAACAAGCGCACTGTCATTGTGCGGATCCATATAACGCAAATAATAAGCCGAGGAACCTGCAAAACCCGGCATTGTGCACAATTCAAGCGGATGACCATCCGTTGTCTTCCAATTCTTGGCACGTCCGAGAGGAGGCTCGCCTGTCTCGGTAGGCAAGAACTTATCAACCTCGGGCAATAATAACGGCAATTCATCCTCATTCAACACATGAGGCATATTGTCTTCGTCATAATATACCGGGAACGGCTCGCCCCAATAACGCTGACGACTGAAAATGGCATCGCGCAACCTGTAATTCACCTTCACGCAACCTATGCCGGCAGCTTTTATATATTCTTTGGTCTTGGCAATAGCCTCTTTCACATCAAGTCCGTTAAGCTGCAACTTGTCGTTTGAAGAATTTATCATCCTGCCCTCTTTGGCATCAAAACTTTCTTCACTCACATCGGCACCTTCGATAAGAGGAATTATAGGAAGATTGAAATGACGGGCAAAAGCATAGTCACGGCTATCATGAGCAGGAACTGCCATGATGGCACCTGTACCATAACCGGCAAGCACATAGTCGCTTATGTAAATAGGTATTTCGTTGCCTGTAACAGGATTTATCGCATAACTTCCTGAGAATACGCCAGATACCTGTTTGTCTATCAATCGTTCGCGCTCGGTCTTATGCTTAACCTCGTCTATATATTTTTCAACCTCATCGCGCATGTCATCTGTAACAAGACTGTTTACATATTCGCTTTCGGGAGCAAGCACCATGAAAGTAACACCAAATATGGTATCAGCGCGGGTAGTGAAAATTTCAAGAACCATGTCGCTGCCACTCACATGGAATTTCATCTCGGCGCCTTCCGAACGGCCTATCCAATTGCGCTGAGTCTCTTTCAATGACTCGGTCCAGTCTATCGTGTCAAGCCCTTCAAGCAACCTTTGGGCATAAGCCGACACTCGCAAGCACCATTGACGCATCATTTTCTGTTCCACCGGATAACCTCCACGAATCGAAACACCCTCGCTCACCTCATCGTTGGCAAGCACTGTACCCAATTTAGGACACCAGTTCACCATTGTATTACCAAGATAAGCTATGCGGTAATTCATCAATGTCTCTTCCTGTTGCTTGCTCGACATACCATTCCACTCTTCGGCCGAGAATGAAAGCTGCTCGTTACATGCAGCATTTATTCCGTTTGTACCATTGCTTGCAAACGAAGCTACAAGTTCATCAATCGGACATGCCTTCTGCTTGTCGTTGTCGTAGTAGCTCTTGAACATTTTTATAAACGCCCATTGAGTCCACTTGTAGTAGGAAGGGTCGCATGTCTTTATTTCACGATTCCAATCATAGCAGAAACCTATCTTGTCCAATTGTTCGCGATAACGATTTATGTTCCTTATGGTGGTCACTTCGGGATGTTGCCCTGTCTGGATGGCATATTGTTCAGCAGGCAAGCCGTAAGCGTCATAACCCATAGGATGCAGCACGTTGAAGCCCTGCAATCTCTTATATCTTGAAAAAATGTCCGAAGCAATATATCCCAGCGGATGCCCCACATGTAACCCTGCTCCCGAAGGATAAGGGAACATGTCGAGTACATAATACTTTGGACGTGTATTGTCAATCTCGGTCTTGTAAGTATTGTTTTCCTTCCAATACTTCTGCCAGCGTTGTTCTATTTCCTTATAATTATATTCCATATATAGCTACTTTTTATATGCTGTTTTACTTCTTTACTAATCCAAGCGATTCGGATATTTCAAGCATCCTGCGTATAGGAATCACTGCTTTTGCTGCCACTTCCTCGTCAACCTCAACCAACGGCAATTCATATTTGAGAGAATTATAAAGTTTCTCAAGCGTGATGAGTTTCATGAAGGAACATTCGTTGCAATTGCAAGAACCGTCTTCGGGAGGAGCCGGGATGAACTTCTTTTTGGGACAACGTTTCTCCATCTCGTGCAAAATGCCACTTTCGGTGGCTACAATGAAAACATTGCACTCGCTGTTTACCGCATGATTCAGCAGAGCTTGTGTTGAACCTACCTTGTCGGCAACCATCTGCACCGGCTTGCGGCATTCGGGATGGACTAACACCTCGGCTCCCGGATTCTCTTTTTTCAATTCAAGTATCTTTTCTATTGAGAATTGCTCATGAACATGACAAGCGCCATCCCAAAGCAACATGTTTCGTCCGGTCTGCATGTTTATGTAGTTTCCGAGGTTTCTATCAGGACCGAATATTATTTTTTCATCCTTCGGCAGACTTTCCACAATTAGTCGCGCATTAGAACTGGTGACTACAATATCGGTGTAAGCCTTTACCGCCGCGCTTGTGTTGACATAACTTATGACAGTGTAGCCGGGATACTCCTTTACAAACTTGGCAAACTCGTCGGCCGGACAACTGTCGGCAAGGCTGCATCCTGCGCTCATGTCGGGAACTATTACTTTTTTACCCGGACACAATATCTTGGCCGTTTCCCCCATGAAATGAACGCCGCACATGACGATAATCTCTGCTTCGCTCTTTGCGGCGATTTGAGCAAGAGCAAGACTATCACCTATGAAATCGGCAATATCCTGAATCTCTGGACGCTGATAATAGTGAGCCAATATTACTGCATTCTTCTCTTTTTTGAGCTTCAATATTTCTTCACGCAAATCAATGCCTTCCTCTATCGGAGCTTCTACATATCCGTTGTCAACATTCATATTATATATATGATTTAATCTTTTATTTTTAAAAATCTTTTTATGATTATTATAATAGGCTGTTGAATTCAACAATAAGATTTTTGCAGTTTGCTTGTAAAATAAGTTATTATTGAAAGAGCAACTTTAATTGATATTGAATTAACAATCTTATATTGTACATATCAATAGATTATAGCCTTTTTAAACAACTTGTCAATATCGTGCAAAGTTAATAATTTTGCAATTATTACTTATTAATAATTACATAAATAGATGCCTAAAAATGTGGGAAAACAAAACAATAACATTTTTGACATATTCAATAAGATTATTGCATGTAATAATATCCCAGATTTGAAAATAATTTTATTTATTTTTTGTTTTTTCTTTTTGAACATTTTTTACAGGTGTTTTCAACAATAAGATAACTGTTATTATGAGAAAGAAATCGATGCTCGAACTTAACCGCATAACATGCGAAGAGTTTAAGAAGGCCGATAAAATTCCATTGGTAGTGATACTCGATGACGTTCGTAGTCTTAATAATATTGGGTCGGTGTTCAGGACTGCCGATGCTTTTGTAGTAGAGCGGATTATGTTATGTGGCATTACTGCTGTTCCACCACATCCCGATATACACAAGACAGCCCTTGGTGCCGAAGATTCGGTCGACTGGAGTTATTTCAAGGATGTCAAGGATGCTATTGAAACTGTCAGAAGACAAGGATTCGTTGTGTGCGCCATAGAACAAGTTAATGGCAGCGTGATGCTTAATGAGTTTGTTGTTGAAAAAGGCAGAAAATATGCAGTTATTTTGGGTAATGAAGTGAAGGGAGTAAACCAACAAGCTGTCGACATGTGTGACCACTGCATAGAGATACCTCAATTTGGAACAAAACATTCATTGAATGTGTCAATAAGTGCAGGAATAGTAATATGGTATTTTTTCAATAAAATGAAGTTATGAACATTGTTATTAACAAATTCATCTTAAAAAAAATCATTGCAACTGTACTATTGTGCATGGTTGTGAATATAGTGTATGGTGAATCAGGAAGTAAATTATCGCCCTATACTAACATGTTTCTTGAAATGCACAAGCAGGGTGTAATTATGGCTGATGGCACTTTAAAAATGCCGTTGGCTGATGATGTCTCGATTAAACCTGAAGTATTAAGCTTATTGCAAAAAAATCCTATAACCAAAGTAATGTGCATAGATGGAGTACGGATGGTTGAAGCTTTTGTGGTGCTTGCCGACGAAGCCGGCATGGACGATATAGAGTCTGCCGGTGCCATAGTGGTAAACAATGCAGGGAATGTAGTAGTTGCTCGTATGCCTGTTGATGCAATAGAGCGAATAAGTGAGCTTGAAAGCGTGGTAAGAGTAGAAATTACTCAACCTGTTAAGTTATACAATAACGTGGCTCGCGAAGTGACAAATGTCGATGCAGTTCATTCAGGTACAGGCTTGACATCTTCATTTACAGGTGAAGGGGTAATAGTAGGTATAGTAGACAGCGGAATAGACTTTAATCACATAGCGTTCAAGGATGAAGATGGAAATACGCGCATTGTTAGAGCTTTTGTATATGATGAAACAGGTGGTGGAACCTATGAAGATATGAATGATATTAAAGCTATTACCACAGATAATAGTGAAGAAAGTCATGGTACTCACACAAGTGGAATAGCTGCCGGAAGCATTGTTGGTAATGGACTGCAAGGAATGGCTCCAGATGCCGATTTGTACCTTTGCGGATTAGGAAACCATGTTTTCGACAGTGAAATTTTAAATCAGGTATCTACGATTGTGGATTATGCCAAGCGACAAGGAAAACCGGTCGTGATAAATATTAGCATAGGATATAACACCGGACCTCATGATGGTACTTCTGCTGTGTCGCAAGGTCTTAGTAATGTTGTTGGAGAAGGTGCCATAGTTGTCGTGGCTGTCGGAAATGAGGGTGAAAAGGATTTGTATGTACATAAAAAGTTTGAAAACGCTTCAAGCAAAGATGTGCAATGCCAAACCATCATCGATGGATCTCCTTTATATGGAATGATTATGGAAGGTTATTATCCTGCAAATTATTACACTACAATCAACTGTTACACAGAACAGCCGGCTCAAATGCAATTTGTAGTAGTTGATACTCAAAATGCCAATGCTGTCGTTTGTGAAAGTGAATTGATTGACATGGATGTAAATAATAATGTTTCAATTGGTGATCTGTCTTTCAATGATGAATTCGGCAAGTATTTTAAATTTGGACAATTGGCTGAAACTACTCAAAATAATAATTATGTCAGTTCAGCGTTAAATGGCAGTAATAACAAGTATGAAACAGTGTTGAAGCTGTACATGATTCCGGGAACGGAAAATATTTCACAACGATACCTGCTCGCATTGAAATTTTATGGGGCACAAGGTGACGAATTGCACATGTGGAGCGATACCTATTCCATATTTATAGATAATGATGATGATACTTTTACTGCCGGTTCTCCTGCCGGTTCTTATAATGATTTGGCTACCGGAAAGAACTTGATTTCGGTGGGTGCATACTCTACAAAGTTGACTTGGAATTCCATTATGGATGCATCGGGTAATACTTGTGTGCAAAAATATGATAATGAAATGGCGCAAGTAGGCACGATGGCCGATTTTTCGAGTTATGGTGTTGATCTTAATGGTACATGGCATCCTATTATCGTAGCTCCAGGCTATGGAGTGGAATCGGCTTTTAATAGGTATAATTTCAACGAATATACTTATTTTAACAGCAGAATTACAAATGAAGTAGAAAAGAATGGCGAATTATACAGGTATTATATCAATGAAGGTTCTTCCATGGCTTGTCCTGTCGTGACAGGTATCATAGCCACATGGCTTGAATATGACCCTACATTGTCGCCCGATGACATCAAGAAAATTTTTGAGAAAACAGCTCGAAAGCCTGAGGCATACGGTACAGGCATTGCAGATCAGTGGGGGGCTAATGGTGTGATTGACGCATACGCTGGTCTTGTCTATTTGGGGCAATCAGGAGTAAGCGATATAAACAAGGAACAAGATATGGTGATTGTAGGGCCAAATCCAACTGACGGGCAGATTAATGTGTTTGCGCAAGGTGAGGATGAAGTGTTTTTGTGCATTTACAATACGGGAGGTACGCAGGTATTTGCTAAGAATTATGTCACTGACAATGGTAATATTGTCGTTAATCTTCAAGACTCATTGGCAGCCGGCGTATACATCTTAAAAGTGCGTGGCAATGAATGCAATTATAGCGGCAAGTTGGTAGTAAAATGACGATGTACTGAAATAAATGAGACTTAGAGGGTGGCACTGTTTATACTACATGCCGCCTCTCTTTTTTATACGCCATAAAAGTTTTCAACAGTTATTGACACGTTGTTTATAATTAGTTATTTACAGCATGTTGAAATATGTTGATAATTGAAACTGCGCATATATTTTTTGACTGGATGTTGCCTTTTGTGCAAATACGGGCATAGTAATGCAAATTACGATACTAACATGATATTTACAATGTTATAAACATTTCAACAAGTTGTTAATTTGCATATATACAGTAGAATACTAAATATAATGAGCTATTTTTAACAGTTTTTTCCATGATGTTGATAATTTAATTCACAAGTTAAAAATGAATTTAGTAATTTTGCATACACATATCAGTGACAGGTTTTAAATTCATTATTTTTTAATATTTTCAATCAAGGTGTAATGGAAAATTTTTACACTTGTGCTTATGTTTCGTTTGCATCCACAAGCGTGGTGTTGATAATATTCTTGTTATTTACCAAGATAGTTGATAGGAATTACAAAATAGCCAAATATTACTTGGCTGTACTGTTGAGTATTACTACATGTGAAATAGCCGTCAAGTTGCTTGGGATGGAAGACTTGGTCAATGGAGAAATAGAAATATTGCATATTTACCCGATGGTGGTGTACACAGTAAAATCCTTGTTGATATTTTTCACATTCCTGTCAATAATGCATGAGCTTAATGTGAAAAAGAAAAACATTTTCAAATATTACATAATACCATCATGTTTGTTTGTGGCTTATTTGATTGTAAGTATGGTATTTGGCGACATAAATGTTTACGGAATGAAGGAATTTTTTGATTATGTCCTTGTAGAGCCGGCATTGATACTAAGACTTCTGTTCTTCCTTTCAATGGGAGCCGCATTCATCATATCGTTCATGTCAATAAGAAAATCTTATTATAACTATGTTAATAACATTGACAATTATTATGCTGACAACAGTGAATTGAAATTGAAAAGCATGATGATCGTATCAGTGATAATACTTGTAGTTGGCATTATAGGTTACATATATCACATATTGGGTAGCGTACATTACGATTTGTTTTTCTATATGACCATAAGTGTAATGTATCTGTCGTTTGTTATAATGTTCATAAACATGTTCATTCATGGCAATGAGGTCGTAAGTAATGTAGCAAGTGCCGTGGAAATGTCGGAACCTGTTAACAAGAATGAAACTATTTCCTACGATACAGTCATTATAAAAGAAAAAATAGAGTCGTGGTTGGCTAATGAAGATAAGATATATTTGCGTCAAGGCATATCAATATCGGATGTGGCCGATACCATGAAAGTGAACAAAAGGACTCTTTCTTCCTATATAAACAATCATTACAAAGTGAATTTCAACACTTGGATAAACAATTTAAGAGTGGAAGAAGTGTGTAAGTTGATGAACAGTCCTTTGTCATTGACCGAAATATCTGAAAAGACCGGATTTACCGATTTGTCATCCATGAGCAAGATTTTTAAGAAGTTCAAGGGGGTTACATTGTCGGAGTATAGAAAGAATTTAAAATATTGAGTGGCGATAACACAACGGTGTTCGTCTTTTAAGTGGTAAGATTTGATGGAGAAAAATGTGTTAGGGCGCATTGCGTCCTGTTGTAATATAACAGTTGCTGCATGGAACATGTTAGTGGCCTATGTAGCGTTCATGTTGTGCAGGATTGTATTTTTCTTGGTTAATTATTCAACATTCGCGCCTTACATGTCAACTGACCTGTTTTGGTCCATGTTGAAAGGAGCTTTGGTGTTTGACACATCGGCATTGTTGTATATGAATTCCTTATATTTGTTGATAACATTGTTTCCTTGGCATGTAAAGGAGAACCGTTTGTTCCATAAAATTTCAAAGTGGGCATATTTTATCCCAAATGCAGTGGGCGTTGCAGCCAATCTGGCCGATTCAATATATTTCCAGTATTCAGGTAGAAGGACTACGATTACTGTCTTTGAAGAATTTGGAAATGAAAACAACATATTGTCTATAATAGGCACCGAAGTGTTGAGGTACTGGTATGTAGTGGTAGCTTTTATAATCATAGCATTGATGCTATGGAAGTTTTTTAAGAATCCTCCTTGTGGCGTAAAAGAAAAAGGCAGATATTATATAGCGCAAGTGTTGTCGTTGATAATATTGGTACCTGTTGCCATTATAGGAATAAGGGGCAGTGCCGTGGCAGGAACTCGGCCAATAACCATAAGCAATGCCAACCAGTATGTGAATCGTGCAGTGGAGACATCGGTCGTGCTAAATACTCCGTTTTCAATAATACGCACTATAGGCAAGGAAAGTTTTGAAGATCCCTGTTACATGAGCAATGAAGAATTGGAAATGACTTTCTCGCCTGTGATGAAATCTATGCCTGTCGGTACGTTGAATAGAGGCAAGAACGTCGTGATATTGATAGTTGAAAGCCTTGGAAAGGAATATATAGGATTTTACAATAAAGAATTACATAAAGATGTGGCATGGAAAGGGTATGCTCCTTTCATCGATTCGATAGCTGCATGTTCGTTGACATATAAATACAGTTATGCCAACGGGCGCAAGAGCATGGATGCCATGCCGTCGATATTGTCGGCGATTCCTATGTTTGTAGAGCCGTTCTTTCTTACGCCGGCATCTCTTAATGACATATCTGGATTGCCTTCGTTGCTCGCTCCCGAAGGTTATACGTCGGCATTCTTTCATGGCGGTCACAACATAAGCATGGGATTTTCGGCTTTTGCCCAAGCCATAGGTTATGACATGTATTTCGGGCTTGACGAGTATGAAAAAGATAAAAATTATGGAGGTTATGCCGACTTTGACGGTAAATGGGCCATCTGGGACGAGCCATTTTTACAATTCTCGGCCGACCGCATGAATGAGATGCCGGAGCCGTTTGTAGCCACGGTGTTCACGGCAACTTCACATCATCCATATAAAATACCTGACAAATACAAGGATACATTTGAGGATGAAGATAATCTTGAGATATCAAAGTGTATCAAGTATGCCGATATGTCAATTGCTAAATTCTTTGACAAGGTGCAAGGCAGTAAATGGTTTGAAAACACGGTATTTGTCATAGTTGCCGACCATACAAATCAAAATAATTTGGCCGAATATAAAACCGACCTCGGATTGTTTTCAATTCCAATAATATTTTATGCTCCCGATGGAAGCATAAAACCTGCTTATCGCGACGATGTTATTGCCCAGCAAACCGATATAACGCCTACCCTTTTAAGTTATCTTGGGTATGAAGTTAATTATGTGGGGTTTGGTTGCGACCTGATGAATGCCGAGCCGTTGTCGACATGGGCGGTTAATTACAACAACGGCATTTATCAATTCTTGAAAGGCGACATGATGTTGCAATTTGATGGCGAGAAAGTAAAGGCTCTCTACAATTTCAAGTCCGACCCGTTGCTCAAGTACAACCTTATAGGTCAAGTAGACTGTGCAGACATGGAACATGAACTGAAGGCCATGATTCAACAATACATGCAGCGCATGAATGGCAATAATCTCGTTGTAAGGTAAGGTTTTTGTTTACAATATTATTTCCATTCCCACTTTTTGAGGGCGAAATCCGCAGGTTTCATAGAATTTCATTGCCGAATGATTGCAGCTCCACACGTTTAAAGTCAAATTATAACAATTGTTTTGCTTGGCAAATTTTTTAACTGCATCATACAGCATTGAACCAACATGCTTTCCGCGATGTTTTTCATCGACACACAAGTCATCAATATACAGAGTTTTTATGTCGGTGAGTATGTGGCTGTTGTTATGGATGAATATGCAAAAGGCATAGCCAAGCAGGGTGTCATTTTCGTCGGTTGCTACAAATATAGGTTTGTCATCGTCGGTTATTATTGATTCAAGTTCAGTCTCTGTATATTTTTTTGTTCCTTTTTTGAAAAGGTCCGGGCGACCCTGTGCATGTATTTCAAGTACTTGCGACAACAGGTTGTTTATGCCCGGAATGTCGGCTATAATGGCTCTTCTTATTGTAATCATTTTTGTATATAAACTCTGCGCAAAGATAATTATTTGTGATGCGAAATAATGGTAAAACTTGAAAAATAAATATAAGCGGAAACCTTTTAATTGCCGACAGCGTGCATTAACTTTGCATATATGACACTCAGCAGCATTTCAATATTGAATTTCAAAAATATAGTCGAATCGTCATTGAGTTTTTCATCCAATCTCAATTGTTTCATTGGCGATAACGGCATGGGCAAGACCAATATTCTTGATGCCATATATTATCTTAGCTTCTGTAAAAGTTGCAATGCGCAGGGCGATATGGCAATATTGCGCCATGGAGCCGACTTCATGCTCGTTCAAGGCAAGTATGACCGTCGTCGGGAGCAGGAAGATGTGGTGATGGGTTTCAAGCCCGGAAAGAAAAAAAATGTGAAGCGCAACGGCAAGGAATATAAGAAACTGAGTGAGCATATTGGCCTGCTGCCACTTGTGATGGTGTCGCCAATGGACTGGGAGCTCGTGCGTGGTACTGGCGAGGAAAGACGTAAGTTCATGGACCAGATTATATCGCAGAGCAACAAGGAATATATGGATTGCCTGATACGTTATGGCAAAGGGATAGAGAACCGTAATGCCATGATAAGACAAGGATTCAGAGATTCCATACTTTTTGAAACCGTGGAGGCGACTATATGCAAGGCTGCCGCCTACATATACTCTGTGCGTTGCTCATGGATTGAGGAATTTTCTCCTATATTCATGAATTATTATCGCAGTATTTCAAACAGTGCCGAAACTGTCTCGCTGAAATATAAAAGCCATCTCAATGAGATGACGATGGAAGAGCTGTTGAAACGCAACAGGGAAAAAGACATGGTGATGGGTTACACTACTTGCGGATTGCATCGCGATGACATTGAACTTATGCTTGATTCACATCCCATGCGCAAAATAGGTTCGCAAGGCCAATGCAAGACCTATACTGTTGCCATGCGTCTGGCTCAATACGACTTTTTGAAAAAAACAAATGGAATCACTCCACTGTTGTTGCTCGATGATATATTTGACAAGCTCGATGCCAAAAGGGTGGAAAGTATCATAAGGGTGGTGTCGGACGATACTTTCGGGCAGATATTCATTACCGACACCAATCGCACTCACCTCGATAATATAATACGTAGCGTTGGGAAAGACTATAAAATGTTTAAGGTCGAAAATGGCGATTGCAAGGAGATAGAATCGGGAAAGGAGGCAATTGATGAAGAAAAGTGATGCCGAAACTGTCGGCGAAATAATAAACAGGCTGTTGAGTGAGGAGAATCTTGACAAGAAATTTGACGAGCAAAAGATTTCCTATATATGGCCCGAGGTCGTCGGTCAAGGCATAAACCGATATACGGTAAGCCGTTATGTGAAAGATGGGGTGCTGTATTTGCACATGTCTTCGTCGGTATTGCGCAATGATTTGATGCTCAGTCGCACGGCATTGATTCGTCGTCTCAATGAAGCAGTAGGAAAAGAAGTAATACACGACATAGTGATAAGATAAGTACTGGCATCTTTGGTATAGTTGTCTGTCGGGTGTGTCGATTTTCGTATTTCGTAAAAGGTTTGTAAATTTGCAATCACAGCATTTTCAGTCTTATGGAAGATATTATCAATCACGAGAATAAACGCCAATCGGGCATAACTGTGGAACGTCCGTTCAAGCATTCGACTTCGGTGCAGATGAGGTTTAACGACATTGACATGCTCGGGCATTTGAACAATTCGGTTTATTTCTCATTGTTTGATTTAGGCAAAGTTGAATATTTCAATACGGTCAAAGGAAATAAGAAGCATTGGGCTAAAATAGACATTGTGATTGCAAATGTGAATTGCGATTTCATGGCACCTGTGTACTTTACCGAGCCCATAGCTGTCAAGACGCAAGTGGCGAGCATCCATGACAAGAGTTTCAAGATGTTGCAGGCCGTAGTGAATGAAAAAACGGGAGAATTGAAATGCTTGTGTTCTTCTGTGATGGTTGGATTTGATGCTACCCGTGGTGTATCGGCACCATTGTCGCAAGAGTGGAAAGATGCAATCTCACGTTTCGAAGGTTTTGACTTGTGACTAATTTAAAATGTGTACATTGAACTTTACTGTTATAAAGTTCACCATATTTGTATATTCTGATGAAAAGTAAGATTTTATTCACATTGTCATTGTTGTTGATACTGGTTTCTTGCAGTAGCGACCATTTTACCATTAAAGGGGAGCTTGAAGGAATAGGCACTCAGAATATCCGTGTCTTGTATCTTACTGACGATGAACGTGTGGAATCGGAGTGGGTGACTGTGACCGACGGACGTTTTGAATTTGTCGGCAGCAACTATGATTGGACGATAGTCTATTTTATCGACAATAATAAGAAAATCATAGCTCGTGCCGCAGTGAAAAACGGTGATGACATATCAATTAAAGGCTCGGTTGAGAATCCGTATGGAATAAATGTTGAAGGGACTGATGAAAATGAGCAGTGGTATGATTTTATAAATGGCAACGCCAAACTTTATGGACAGTCTGACCGCAGGCAATTGAATGCCGAAATTGAGAAATATGTGACCGATAATCCATCTGAAATATCGAGTACGTTGATTCTGCTTAATGATTACTCGAATATTTCGGGCATGACGAGTGTGGATTCGCTGTTCAAGATAATAAGCATCGATGCGCGGCCATCGGGACTTGTGAACAATTACTATGCGCTTTCCCAGCAGATTGACAAAGAGAAACGCAGTCGCAGCATCAATTCGCTGTTGATGTACAGCAGTCTCGACAGCATGATTACTTTTTCGGTAAGCAAGTACAAGGCGAGCCTGCTTTACTTCTGGGATAAGAATGACATGAACCGTACAGATATAGTAAAAGGCTTGAAGGAACTGCAAAAAAAGCATGAAAAATCTGGTCGCATGCAGATTGCCGACGTGATGTTATCGACCGACTCGTTGCACTGGAAAGAATATATTGAGAAAGACAGCACGACGTGGATGCATTTTTGGACTGTAGGAGGGTCTCTCAACAGGGCAATATCAAATCTTGACATAAGCAGTTCGCCTTATTTCGTCGTTACCAATTCTCTCGGCAGGCAATTGTATCGTGGTAATTCATTTGAAAACGCGGTAAAGGCTGTAGATGCCCAAATGTCAAAAAAGTAGCCGGCTGCCATGGCATGATTGTTTATTAAGGAATAAAATGTTATTTTTGTGAATAAGGATAACTTGCTTTCTTTAATTCGCGTATCATGCTTACAAAAACTTTCGGCGCAGCTGTTCATGGAATAGATGCCATATTGGTTACCATCGAGGTCTCGGTCGATAAGGGTATAAACTTTTGCATAGTGGGTTTGCCCGACACGTCGGTAAAAGAGAGTTACGAGCGCATAAAATCTGCTTTGCGACAAAGCGGATATGATTTTCCACGCAGGCAGGTGGTGATAAACATGGCTCCTGCCGATATAAAGAAAGAAGGTGCTGCCTACGACTTGCCGTTGGCGATAGGCATTCTTGCCGGAGATGAAAAAATTTCCCCACAAAATCTCGGTAATTTCATGATAATGGGCGAATTGTCGCTCGATGGGTCTGTGATGCCCATAAAAGGCGCGTTGCCAATGGCCATAAAGGCTCGCGAATTGGGATATAAAGGATTTATTGTGCCTAAAGCCAATGAGAAAGAGGCAGCCGTTGTGAACAATCTTGAAATTTATGGAGTAGATAACATAAAGGAAGTGATAGATTTCTTCAATGGGTCTTTGCAATTGAAACCCACCATTGTAAATACTCGTGAAGAGTTTTTCAATAGCGTGGGAGACTACGATTTGGATTTTGCCGACGTAAAAGGGCAGGAAAATGTAAAACGCGCATTTGAAGTTGCTTGTGCAGGCGGACACAATATAATACTTGTGGGAAGTCCAGGTTCGGGAAAGTCGATGATGGCCAAGCGTCTGCCTTCAATCCTGCCGCCGTTAAGCCTGCAAGAGGCCCTTGAAACGACCAAGATCCATTCGGTTGCAGGAAAACTTGAAAGAGGAGCGACATTGCTCACTCGCAGGCCGTTTCGAGCACCGCATCATACCATATCGCCTGTAGCACTTGTAGGCGGTGGCACTTATCCGGTTCCGGGCGAGATAAGCCTTGCACATAATGGCATACTTTTCCTCGATGAACTTCCCGAGTTTAGCCGGCAAGTGCTTGAAGTCATGCGTCAGCCTCTTGAGGATCGTCACATTACCATTTCCCGAGCCAAGTACACTGTTGATTATCCGGCTTCGTTCATGCTTGTGGCTTCAATGAACCCATGTCCTTGTGGCTATTACGGTCATCCCACCAAGCCTTGCATTTGTCCTCCCGGGGCTGTGAGAAAATATCTCGGGAAAATATCAGGTCCGCTGCTCGACCGCATTGACATACAGATAGAAGTAGCTCCAGTGGAATTTGACGAAATGGCTTCAAATGTTCCGTCCGAGAGCAGTGCATCGATTCGCGAGCGTGTGGTAAAAGCTCGCATGTTGCAGTTGCAACGGTTTAAGGAAGAAAAAGGCGTTCATTGCAATGCGCAAATGTCGTCAAGGCTCATAAGGAAATATGCGCAGCCCGATGCCGACGGAATGGCTCTGCTGAAGGATGCGATGACGCGCCTCAACATGTCGGCTCGCGCTTACGACCGCATTTTGAAAGTTGCGCGTACGATAGCCGATCTCGCAGATGAGGAAGTGATAAAACCGCGTCACTTGCAAGAAGCCATCAGCTATCGTAACCTCGATCGCGAGAATTGGGCAAAATAATTACATTATCTCCACAACGTTGTTTTGGCTGTTATGATGACAATGTAATGTGGCGGCGAGAGACTGCCGGTGTCAGGAATTGACTTGGACATTTATACCGGCTTCTCTTATTCTTTCGCCTATTTTTTCAAGTTCCTCGGGAGATACTTTGGTGAGATTATGTTCTGGAGTCTGGCGGTCAATGGAATACACCATCACTTCTTGCGGATTTATCTCCTTATAGGCGTTAATCAAAGCCTCGATTTCTTCATCGGTGGTGTTGTCTATTCTTTTGCCGTCATGTTCGCCTCTCACAAATAAAGTCTGTACTATGCACTTTCCTTCAAATGCTTTTATGTCGTAAATGATGCTGCTCGGGTTCACATTTTGCGATACCGGACGGTTCAATGCGTGGAAAGTAGAGTATATGGCCGAGTCGAGTTTCAATATGTTGCGGTCTACCATTTTTAGAGCATCGGCCACGGCAGGCTTGCTCGCCATGGTGGCATTGCTCAGCACGCATACTTTGGCTTCGGGAAAATACCTGTCGCGCAACATTAGCGTATCGTGCACTATCAACTTGAATTGTGGATGCAAAGTAGGTTCTCCATTTCCCGAAAAAGTTATCACATCGATGTTAAGTCCATTTTCTTTCAAGGTTTTCAACTTTTCGTTCAAGGCTTTTTTTACAGATTCCCGTTTAGGTATTCCGGTAGTGCCTTGTCCCTGCGCATTGTAGCCGGCTTCGCAATACAGGCAATCGAATGAACATACTTTGCCGTCGTTGGGCATGAGGTTGATTCCAAGAGATGAGCCGAGTCGGCGGCTGTGTATGGGACCAAAGATTGTTTCGTGAAATAATACGGTTTGCATGATTATGTATGCTTTAATGTTATAAATATATTTTTGGCCGGTATATGCTTGCGGCTTATTTGGAAAGCAAGGATTGACACAGGTCAATATATTTTCGAGCCACTACTTTGCTTGAAAACTTCCGAGCCACTTCTTCGTGTAGGAATTGCCTGCTTATAGGTGTGTTAACAGCCCATTCAATACCCTCTACGATATATTCCTTGCCCAATGTATCGGCAATATATCCCGAAATGCCGTGGTCTATTATGTCGCTTTGTCCGCCGAATCCGAACGATACAGGTATGCATCCGCAAGCCTGTCCTTCAATCAATGTGCCGGGCAATGTTTCATATAGCGATGTTGAAAGCACTATGTCGGCTTGAGTGTAAATGTCAACAAGATGCTCGATACCCGTTATTGTGCCGAGATATGTGTATGGAAGTTGCAACCGGTCGAGCAGCGACTTGTCCCTGATGTTGCCATACAGCACAAGATGCAGTTTACGGGCAAGGTCGGGCTTGTATTGTTGCAAGTATTCGGTTGTGCCTATCAGGATGTCAAAGCCCTTTATCGTGTCGTCGAGCCTTGCTGCGCCCATGACGATTGTTGTTTTTCCTTTTGGAATGCCGAGGCTTCCGTTTTCCTGTTTCTTATGACTGAACCGGTCAATCTCTATTGCATTTGGAATGGTGGTGAGCATGACATTGTGCATGAGACGGCTTTCACGGCAGCGTTCGGCAAGCCAGTTGCTCACTGCAACAAAGCACAAGTTGGGATACAGTTTGTATAATTTGTCTTTTACAGCCTGGGTTCTTGTTGACAAGTCAAATTTCATGCTGTCGTCCGACAAATACCTGCAACCGCGGCACACACCCTTGTATTCATCGCACTCATAGGCGTGGTGGCATATCCCCGTGCAATTCCACATATCGTGCATCGTCCATATTATAGGTTTTCCCGTTTTGCAAAGTTTTTCGATTCCGCGCATTGACAAAGCACCTTGATTTATCCAGTTTAACATTATCACGTCGGCTTCTTTTATCCATTCTTTAGAGGCTATACTTCTCCCCCACTTTGCAGTGTCTACCTTGAATAGGTTTTTTCGGGAAAAATGGTTGTGTGTGAATATGTTCCAGCGCTCTGACAGAAAATTGTACTTGTCGACAATTGGAGATGAATAGCTTTTCACCCATTGGTCGTCTTGCAACTTTTCAAGGACGAGCATCCTTGCATCGGTACCGGCGTCGCGCAGGGCTTGCATGAGCCTGTAAGTAACTATGGCAGCTCCTCCGGTGGAGTCGCTTTTGTTTATCAATGCAATTTTCATGACTGGAGATGGAATGTGGTAGGTCAATGTCTTAACGGGGTTAACATATCAAGCAGGTCGGCACGGTCGATGGAGCGTGATTTTATTAATTCGTCCCTTATCGACTTAATGACCTTCTTTACTGTCTTGTTTGCAAACACCTTGTTGAGGTAAACGAAATATTCGTCAAATAAGTTTCTCACTTCATCTTCTTCCAGTTGGCACAAGTTGCTTGCTTCATCACACGATATTTTGAACAGGGTTCTTTTTAATTCCCTGTCAACTTCGCTGCGTTCGCCCACGACGCGGCGGCATATCCCGTCGGCAATGGCAAGAGCCATCGACAATTGAAAGTTGTTCAGCGTGTTATGCCACGATTCTTTGGCTGGAAGGGAAGGATTATACACTATGTAGTAGTCGGGTGTGAAGTTAATGCAGTCAAATCCATTCTCGGCATCGATTGTGATACTTGAAAATTTATCATCGGCATTAAACAAGGAAAGGCTCAGTGCCATTCCGGCAACGCCATAACATTTGTCTATTTCATCACGATATTTCATTGTGCATTGCCTTTTTGGTTCTAATTACAAATTTAGCTATATTTTCGGCATCATTGGCCGGCTTTCATTTAAATTTTAATATTTATGTGGATGGCTTGTAAAATTGCGTTCTACGTTAGGTGCAGGTCGTTGTGACGGCTTGTCTCAAAAAGAAAAGAATGATCATCGGTTGAGACAATCATTCTTTCCACTCTCTGCGTAGTTCTTATTATTTATGAAAAATAAAATGTGTGCTTTTAAGTTGCACTTGTATAACTATGTGTATGGTGTCAAATTTTGTTAGAAACTTTCAGATTCGCCATGTTTTACAGGCGGATAGTCTATTGTGTAGTGCAATCCGCGAGACTCTTTCCGCTCCATTGCCTGCCGCATGATGAGGTATCCGACATTTATTATGTTGCGCAATTCGCATATGTCGCGCGATACTTTGCTTGTCTTGAACAATGCTTCGGTTTCCTCATAAAGGATATCGAGCCTGTTCCAAGCTCTTTTAAGTCGCAAGTCGCTTCTGACGATTCCGACGTATGTGCTCATTATTTCACCAACTTCCTTCGCGCTTTGAGTTATTAAAACCATCTCTTCGGGATGTTGAGTGCCATGGTCGTTCCATTCAGGAATATCTTCGCGGTAATCATAGTTGCCTATGTGTGCCATGCTGTGTTTGGCAGCCGCGTCGGCATATACGACAGCTTCGATAAGAGAGTTGGATGCCAACCTGTTGCCTCCGTGCAAGCCTGTGCATGAACATTCGCCCACGGCATACAGTCGTTGGATGGAAGAACATGCGTTGGTGTCAACCTTGATGCCTCCGCACAAGTAGTGGGCAGCCGGTGCTACCGGGATGTAATCTTTTGTGATGTCTATGCCCAGGCTCAAGCATTTTTGGTATATGTTGGGAAAATGTTCTTTTGTGGTTTCGGCATCTTTATGAGTGACATCGAGATAAACGTAGTCGTCGCCTCGTGTCTTCATTTCGTTGTCGATGGCTCGTGCCACGATGTCGCGTGGAGCGAGTGACAGACGTTTGTCATATTTCTGCATGAATTCTTTTCCGTCACGAGTACGCAGCACCGCACCATATCCTCGCATGGCCTCGGTGATTAGGAACGAAGGCCTGTCGCCGGGATGATAAAGTGCCGTTGGGTGGAATTGCACGAATTCCATGTCTTTTACAGTTCCCTTGGCTCTGTATACCATTGCTATGCCGTCGCCTGTGGCCACGAGCGGATTGGTAGTGGTGCGATACACTGCACCGATTCCTCCTGTGGCCATTAATGTCACTTTGGAGAGGAATGTGTCAACTTCGCCTGTTTCACAGTTCAATATGTATGCTCCGTAGCATGTGATGTCGGGGGTGCGTCGTGTAACGATTTTTCCCAAATGGTGCTGTGTGCATATTTCTACCGCAAACCTGTTTTCAAACACATCGATGTTGGAATGATTCTTCACCGCCCTTATGAGACTGTCTTGTATCTCGGCACCTGTATTGTCTTTGTGGTGCAGTATCCTGAATTCGGAGTGTCCGCCTTCGCGATGCAAGTCAAATTCTCCTTTATCGTTCTTGTCGAAGTTCACGCCCCAGCTGATCAGCTGCTTTATTTGTGATGGAGCTTCCTTGACAACTTTTTCGACTGCTGCCGGGTCGCTAAGCCAGTCTCCGGCTATCATTGTGTCCTTGATATGTTTGTCGAAGTTGTCGACCAAGGTGTTTGTTACTGAGGCCACACCTCCTTGCGCAAGGAATGTATTGGCTTCCTCAAGTGTTGTTTTGCAAATCAGTGCTACTTTTCCAGTCTCTGCCACTTTCAAAGCAAAGCTCATTCCGGCTATCCCTGAGCCGATAACGAGATAATCGTACTTATATACCATAATGGAATTATACTTTTGCAACTTGTTCGTCAGCAATTCTGGCAGAACTTTTCGCAAACTTACACATTATTCGCGAATTAACGAAACGATGACAAGCCATATTTTATATTTTTTGTTACATACTTGTTATTGACGCGGTAATTGTTTTCAACGGTAAGATGTTTGAAATGTGTAATGTGCCGTGCTTGTATTGAAACTGACAAAATTCTTGAATCGGTGTTGCCGTTTGAATAATTTGGCGTAACTTTATTGCATTATTTTTCTCCACGGGATATGTGTTGCGACCTGTACCCGTTTCTCCGTGTCAAAATTGTTTTTATATATGGAACAAGAAAAAAAACTTTTTCTGCTTGATGCTTATGCACTTATTTTCAGAGCTTATTATGCCTTGGCACAGTCGCCAAGAATAACTTCAAAGGGCATGAACACATCGGCAATATTTGGATTTGTGAATACCTTGCAAGAGGTGCTGACAAAAGAGAATCCCACTCACATCGCCGTGTGTTTCGACCCTCCCGGACCTACTTTCAGGCACGAGGCTTATGAAAAATACAAGGCCGAGCGGGAAGAGACTCCCGAAGACATAAAAATAGCCGTTCCATACATAAAAGAGATTTTGGCTGCTTACAGGATTCCTGTGATGGAGATTCAGGGATATGAAGCCGACGACGTGATAGGAACTCTTGCCGTGAAGGCATCGCAATCGGGTTTTACGACCTTTATGATGACAATGGATAAGGATTTTGGTCAACTTGTGGATGAAAATATCTTCATATACAAGCCCGGTTGGCGCGGAGGAGACTTTGAAGTGCGCGGAGTGAAGGAAGTGTGTGAAAAATACGGGCTTGAGAATCCTCGTCAAGTTATAGACATCCTTGCACTCATGGGTGACAAGGTCGATAATATTCCCGGATGCCCTGGCGTGGGACAGGTGACAGCAATGAAACTTGTCAAGCAATTTCATTCTGTTGAGGGGCTGCTTGAGAATACCGAGCAATTGAAAGGCGCGTTAAAGACAAAAGTCATTGCCAATGCCGAGCAAATAAGATTTTCGAAGTTTCTTGCCACTATAAAGACCGACGTGCCTGTCGACTTTGATGAAAAAATGTTCAAGCGCAGCGACATGGATGCAGCCGCATTGAGAAAAATATTTGAAGAACTCGAGTTCAGGACTTTTATATCCCGCATAATAGATAAGAAACAGCAGGAGCCAACGATTGCATCTCAACCTGTCAAACCTAAGGCATCGCAACCTTCATTGTTTGATATGGCCGATGAGGATGAAAATATGGTGGAAAATGAAAATCAGCTGTCTGCCACAAATGCTCCGGTTAATTACCGTGTCGTGAGTGACGTTGATTCATTTGTATCTGCCATTGGTTCGGGCGAAGAGATTGGGTTGTCGGTTCTTGCTTCCGGCAACGAGCTGATTCAGGCAGGCGTTGTGGGAGTTTCGATAGCTCGCAAAGGTCGCGAGGCCGTATATTTGCATGTTGCTTCCCATGGTGGAGACAAAGTGGCTGCGGCGTTGAACCGCATATTGTCGGCATGTTCTGTTATCGTGAGTTCGGATGTGAAACGCGATATAATATTGCTTGGTAAACTTGGAGTCGCGATTCCCGATGGAAAATATTTTGATACTTCGGTTGCACATTATCTTGTGCAACCCGAGGTGACGGGGCATTCGGTGGAACGGCTTGCCGAAACCATGCTTGCCGAAACGATTATTGCTTTTGAATCGCTCACCGGACCTAAAGGCAAGAAGTACAGGGAACCATCTTCCTTGAGTGATGAAGAACTGTGTACCTATATGTGCCAGCTGGCTGATTGCACGTTGAGGTTGAAGCCTATGTTGCTTGATGAAGTGGAAAAGCTTGGAATGACCAAGTTGATGGCCGACATGGAATTTCCGCTTGTAAAGGTGCTTGCAAGCATGGAAATTGCCGGAGTGAGAATAGATGAAAGAGCCTTGAACGAATATTCAGAGGTTTTAACTCGTCGAATGAACGAGCTTGAAGATGAATGCTTCAGGTTGTCGGGCGTTAAGTTTAACACAAGTTCTCCGGCTCAAGTAGGCGAAGTGCTATTTGACAAGTTGCAGCTTGACGCCAAAGCAAAAAAAACGCATCGCGGACAATATTCGACTACCGAGGAAGTGCTTTTGAAGCTGAAAGACAAACATCCGGTGGTTGGGAAGATTTTGGAACTGCGAGGAATAAGAAAATTGTTGTCTACTTATGTTAACGCGCTCCCCGAGCTTGTTAATCCCGAGACTGGCCGCATCCACACGACCTATAATCAGACTGTTACAGCCACAGGGCGGTTGTCGTCGACTAATCCGAACATACAGAACATACCCGTCAGGAATAGCGAAGGCAGGGAAATAAGGAAGGCTTTCATTCCTGCCGACGGGAACCTTTTCTTTTCGGCCGATTATTCGCAAATCGAGTTGCGACTGGTTGCCGACATGAGCGGTGACGAGACAATGGTGAATGCTTTCCGTGACAATGAAGACATTCACTCGCTCACAGCATCTAAGATTTATCATGAACCGATAGAATCGGTAACTCCCGAACAACGTCGCAAGGCGAAGACTGCCAATTTCGGAATATTGTATGGCATATCAGCTTTCGGACTTTCGGAGCGTCTTGAGATTCCTCGTTCGGAGGCATCAATGCTCATTAACGGGTATTTTGCCACATTCCCTCGCGTGAAGAGCTACATAGACGAGTGTGTGGCGCAAGCCCGTGCGCAAGGGTATGTGTCTACACTATACGGACGTAGACGCATGTTGCCCGACATCAATTCACGAAATGCCGTATTGCGCGGATTTTCGGAACGAAATGCCATCAATGCTCCGATACAGGGTACTGCTGCCGACATTATAAAAATCGCCATGGTGCGCATATACCGTCGCTTTGAAGAAGAGCAACTGAAGTCTAAGATGATAATGCAGGTTCACGATGAACTTAACTTCGATGTTGTTCCCGACGAACTTGACCGTGTGCGCAGCATTGTCAAGGAGGAGATGGAAGGAGCTTATAAGGGTAATGTACCCCTTGTGGCTTCGTGCGGAGTCGCTTCCAACTGGCTTGAGGCTCATTGATAAATGAAATGTACCTCAATGGTTCAAGCCAAACCCTTTGAGGCACACTTTATATGTGTGGAGGTGCAATTACAAGCTGCAAAAGAAAGAGACGAGCAGAGGCACCGATATGTCGATGATGAGGCCGTGTATTATTGCGACAGGAATCATTTCCTTGCCCGAGAATCTTATGATTGAGGGCAATATTATGTCCATCGAATTTACGCCTGCTGCCGAAATCGGCGCAAGTTTGCCAAAGTATTTGCTTATAAGTCCGCTTCCAAACAATGCAGCCATTTCTCTGACCATGTTGGCAAGCAAGGCTATTGTGCCAAGTTCGGTGGCAAGTTGTATTCCCACCGACGGTTCTTTCAATTGCGTTATAAGTACCGAGGCAAGCGAGTAATAGGAGAATCCGCTGCCAACTGCCATGCACTCAAACACGCTCCACTGGGCAAGCAGTATGCTTGCGATTGCCGAGAATACCAAAGTCCCGGCTATTGTTGCCGCAGGAATGGCGAATATTTGCATGTCAATATGGGAGAGAGCCTGTTTTACCTCGTTGTTACGGCCTATGCTTATGCCCACTTGCAAGATGAGAGCATATAATATGTAGAGTGACAAGTCGTGAATTTCTGTGCCAAATTCTCCACAAAGGCCGATGGCGCATCCTGTTCCGAAGCTGGCTAATATTGCAATGTTCCCTTTCATGCGCGGCCTCCTTTCTTCTTGAAAAATATCATATATACCACCCATGCGGCTACCGCGCTGCCTATGAGGCTTGACAGTCCGAGCAGTGCGGCCTGCCATCCGTAGCTGGCAATATTGGAAACCACCGACTTGTTTGAGCCGACCGACAAGCCTAATACGAACAACATCGTTACGACTGTCGCGGGTATAGTTTTTTCGGTTTTCTTGAGCAATTCTACTTTGCGCAATAAAATACCTGTTATTATTCCTACTATAAGTATTCCTATTACAGTAAACATGATTATTCCCTTATTTTATGTGTGAGATGTAATGTCCCGTCACTGTGTACCTTGTGAGGGTGCATGAATATCTTGATGCCTTGGAGCAAGGTATCTTGTTTTGTAATTGTTGTGAGTAAGGCTTTGCGATGCAGGATGAGCATTCCTGCCAGAAGGGAAAATCAGAGAAAACCGCTGAACCAATACACATGCACATATCGGTAGCTGTCGAAGATTCGTCGTCGACAACTGCTTGTAGCCTGTGTGATATGTGTCCTTTTTATGGTCATGATTTCCGTTTGAGAGCGCAAAAATAATAATTTGTTACTTAATATGCAAATTTTCAGAATATGTGTATATGTAATATACTGTAATATAATTTGTTATGTGTGGTTATATTTTTTAATCCCCTATTGTAAGCCGGTTCTCATTCATGCGTTGCATGTATTGTTGTATGATGGCTTTGAGTTCAAGTTCCATTTTGGAGCAGTCGATTTCACCAATTAGGTTTTGTTTAAGTGCCGGGTCTGATTGGAAATTGTAAATGGCTCGTGTTCCTTCCCCGTCAAATTGCAAGAGGTACTCCCCTTTTACATATTGGTATATGTCGTTGGCATAGTTGACGGCAAATGTCTGTTCGGGAGTTGTTGACAGCAGGTCGCAGCCGAAAGCCACATACGGCTTGTCATACCCTAAGTATCCGAGTACGGTAGGCATTATGTCTATTTGTTGTGCGATTATGTCGTCGCGCATTCCTTTCAGTGTCGTGTCGCCGGGAGCATAAAATATGATAGGCACTTTGAAAACGCCTATGTCATTCTGGTATGTTTCGTGACAAGATTGGTTGGTGTGGTCGGCAGTGATGACAAACAATGTATTGTTGAACCACTTCTGTTTTTTTGCCGCACTGAAGAATTCCTTTAATGCGTTGTCGGTGTATCTTATGCACTTGTGGATTGGCAATGACCCTTCGGGAAACATTTGTTTATATTCATCAGGGATGACATAGGGATGGTGGGATGATGCCGTGAATATTGCGGTCATGAACGGCTCTTTGAATTTGTTCATTTCTTCGCAATAGTATTGCATGAACGGTTCGTCCCAGATGGCCCATGTGCCGTCAAAGTCTTTGTCGGCATTATGTCCGGGAGCTTGGTTGTATTCGTCAAGTCCGTAATAATCTTTGAATCCTACAGTACGCGCGAATGCCTGAAATCCCATCGAGCCGTTTGGGGCACCGTGGAAGAAAGCCGTGTAGTACCCTTTTTTGTCGAGTTCTCCGGCAATGCTGGTCACATTGTTGAGTGAAGCCGGCGTGAGGAAAAACGGCTCGACAAACATGGGTATGCCCGACAGCACCGACGGCATTCCGTCAATGCTCTTGCGTCCGTTGCTGAAACTGTTGGTGAATGTGAGTGAGTGCCGTATCAATGAATCGGTAAATGGTGTGTATCCTTTGTAGGAACCATTGTCAAGGTCTTTGTTAAATGCTCCTATGTATTCTTTGCCAAAGCTCTCCACTATCATCACTACTACATTGCAAGGGCGGAATGTGCTTCCTTTGACCGGTTGGTGGACCGGATCGAATGTGGCATGCATCAATTCGTCGCTCATGTAATGTGGGGTTTCAAAAGGTTCTTTCCCTATCGTGCGTATTATCGAGAAAGGAGTGTTGAGCACCACGGCAGTTTCAATGGGCCTGTTTACATATTGGTTGGCGTTGCTGATAGTGATTGGCCGCACTGTGGGGCCTATACCGCCGCGAATGCCGAATATACATAGCGGAATGGCTGCTATGAACGCTATCGATTGTGTGGTATAGTAAGTTTTCAAGTTTGGCTTGTTGCTTGTTGCCGGCATGCGGTAAGCAACTGATATTCCGTATGCAAGCAAGATGAAAAGCAGCACGAGATACCAATGATTAATAAATTCGGTGCCTATGATTGACATTATGTTGCCTTCATTGCTGAATTCATTGAAAACCGTTGCTGTCGTGCGTCGCCCGGTGAATTGGAAATATACCGCATCGGCAAGATTGGTTGCAAGGGCTATGGAATTCAATGTCACATACGTCCATTTTGTGATTTTGTGGTAGGTTTTGGTCTCCTTCAAGTGTAACGGGAACAACATCATAAGGATGTACAGTGCGTTTACATATATCACTGCCGACGTGTCAAATTTCAATGCACCGGCAAGCATGTCGCCGGCAAGTTCCCACGACATGTAGTCGATGAAATAATCGTTGTTTACAATGAAAAAGATGATTCGTGCAATGAAGAAGAGTATGTATGAAATGACGATGTTGCAAATGAGGCTTCCTATCCTGCTGCTTGAGAAATATTTGAATAATGTCATTTGTGTTGTCGATAGATTGTTCATGATTGATTTGATGTCGTATTCAAGTTACTTGTGCAGGCTCTTGAGCCAGTCTTTGAACTTCCATTTGCGGTATCGTTTTACCCAGAACTTGTGGTTTAGCTTTATGGCTTCGGCTGCCGTTATATCGGCATCAATGCCGGTCAATTGCGCGTATTTGCGAGCCAATTTACCTATTTCCTCGGGTGATTCGTCATGTATTCCGCTGAAATTGCTCATCAGTTTGCACCTTGAAGTAACGTCAAATTGCATCCTGTTTATGTCTATGATGTAAAAATTCCAATCTTTGTCGTATAGTATATTTCCCGGAGTAAAATCGCGGTGCCACACATGATTGCTGTGAAGCAACGCCATCATACGAGCCGTTCCTTCTATTATTTTGTCACTGTCGGGCGATGTTTCCCAGTGTCTTACGTTTTGCGCCGAGTCAATCATGCTGCACACATAGTAACTGTGCGACAGTAATCCGCATGAGAATGTCTCGATGTAGGCTATCGGTTGAGGCGTGTTTATCCCCATTTCAAGCAGCCTTGTGGCATATTCATAAGAGCGTCGGGCCTTGCTCTTGCGGAAAAATGTGTATATGACGCGGTTTAGCAAGTGAGGAATCTTGAAGCTTTTTATAGTCAGGTCGGTTCCGCTTTCGTTGCTTCTGTATATGGTGTTGCGCGCCGAGTATATGGCTTCACCCAGATTCTCGTTTCTTGACGGGATTGACTCGATGTACCCCCGTATCTTTTCAAATCGGTTGTTGATTACTATTTTCTCTCTTGTTTCACTCATAGGCCTTCTTGATGCGTTCCGAGAAATGGTCGTAGGCGAGATTTGAGTCAAATTCCATTTTTGCAGCTTCACCTATGGCAATGCGCATGTCATCGTTTGTAATCAGGCTGTCCATGGCCGATGCGAGGGCTTTGTAGTCGCCGGGATTGACGAGAAGGCCTGTCTTGCCGTTTGCAATGTATTCACATTGCGCACCGTGGTTGGTGGAGATATGGGCTTTGCCGAGCATCATGTACTCTATATTGGTGATGCCGAACGCTTCTCTTACTGTTGATGGCAGCACGCCGAAGTCGCATTGTTCAATCAATGGCTGGACATGATTCTGGTAACCGATGAACGAAACGTTGCCGAGCAATTGGTTGGCTACGATGAAAGCCTTTATTTCGCCCAAGTACTTTATCTCCCCTCGTCCCATTATGACGAGGTGGAAACTGTCTTTGTCGAGTTGCGTGATGGCGCGTAGCAGTACCGACACACCTTTTCCCTCGCAGATGTGTCCGTGGAACATTATAAGTTTCTTTGTTTCGGGAATGTTGAACTTTTTGCGTATGTCGATTGTATCATGTCGGTGTGTAGTGTCGCGTTTCACGCTGTCGTATATTACCGATGTCTTGGCAAGGTCAAAGTCGGGCAATGTGGTCAAGAACTCTTGTTTGGCCAATTCCGATACAAATATAATCCTGTCGAGTTCATTGTATATCATTTTGTGTATGAACCCTTTTTTTGCTTTTTCCACGGTGTGGCATGTCAACACGACTTTAGTGTTCCTGTTTTCCGATATGCGTCGGGCAATGACGGCCATTCGTGCATCTTTCACATTATGCACATGTATTACATTATGTCCGCGCTTTATAAGGCGGGCAAACCGGATCGGACTTTCAAAATCGGCTTTCCTCCGCAATGGCAATATGGATATTGGCAGTTCGAGTTCCCTAAACCGTTCAAGGATGGATTCGCGTTTGGTCGACACGATTTCCACATAATTGCCATCTTTTTTAAGTTCGGACGCAAGGTCGTAGACATACTGTTCAACGCCGCTCCACTTTTTACCCGATACTATGTGAAAAATATTCAAACTCATGATGTGATAGTGCTTTCAAGGCGAGGGGTTTTTTCAAAAATAAGTTATTTGTATATGTATTTGTTCCGTGTACGCGATGTCTTCAATCTCTTTTTGCCAGCCTGTTTGTCAGCAATTGCATTGAAGCAGCCGTTCGGGCAATTTTAAATCCCGGATTTCCGTCCAAGTATCCGAGTTTGAAAATGTATATCTTCAAGAATGCTGCAATGGCTTTCAAGTAAGCAATCATCGATGATTGATGCCAGCCCGACGATGCCAGCACATGTGCATTGATTGATGCATATCGGCTTTCTTTCTTATGGTATTCGTCGGCATTGAAGCATCGGTTGTGCATCAATGTGCCTTTTATGGGAGCCGGCCACAATGTGGAGGGGAATTTGACGCGTTCATGCACGTCGCGCAAGTCCCAGCTTGCGTAACGCTTGTCAAACAACCTGATTTGCGGGTCGGGCCACCATCCGCTATGTCTTATAGGCTTTTCACCGAAGAAATTCAGCCTCGACAGGCTGTATATCCTATGCTTGAATCCGGTATCTTTGAGTTCTTTTATGGACTGACGCAACTCTTCATCGATATATTCATCGGCATCTATCGACAGGATGTAGCTATTGGAAGCAAGCGACACTGCATATTGCTTTTGCGCTCCGTATCCCACAAACTCACGTTGTGTTACCTTGCAACCATGGCTCATGCACTTGTCGACAGTACCGTCGGTGGAATAGGCATCAACAACAACAATCTCGTCAGCCACTCCTTCCAGCGAGAGTAGGCATTTTTCAATAGTGTCGCAATTGTTGTTAGTAATTATTGTTGCCGAGATTTTAGCCATTTTGTCGTTTTTAATGTACAAAGATAAAACAAAAAAGTGAGATACTTATCAAAATGAAATACAGAATATATAAACTCAAATCAGGTCGAATGCCGGATAGGAGTTTATATATTCTGCGTATGACTGAAACCGTCACAATTAATAATCTTTATGCAATGTGGCGGCTAAACAGCGTCTTATTTTACAATAAATTTCATTACTTTAAGACCGTCGGATGTAGTCACTTTTGCAAAGTATATTCCAGCATCGAAAGTGGATACATTGTAACGGAAATTGCTTCCATCAGATACTTGTGATGAGCCAACCATCATGCCTGCTGCATTGTAGATGTCGACATTCTCGATCACGGAACCTCCGGAACTGATAACAACCATGTCGGTCGCCGGATTGGGATAAATAGACAATGCAACTACAGTATTTTTAGAAACCGACCCTTCTACCTTGCTTACATTGATGTCATCGAGCATAAACAAGAACGTGTTGTCCGATACGCATTGTATGGCCAGATATACATCCTTGCCTGCATACTCACTTAAATCAACATTCACTTCCATCCATGCATCTTCAGGAGCTTCACGGGTTTCGCCTATATTGATGAAGCTTTCTATTTCATTATCAGTTTCCGAAACGAGCACATTATATTTTTCCAGTCCATATTCACTAGAGTAGCTCTTGACGAAGAAAGACATGTTGGCATCTTCTGTCGGAAGAGTGAGCTTTGGAGAAATGAGCCAGTCATTGTTCTGCATGCCATCGACAGCAAAACTTGCTGCAAATCTCTCTCCGCTATGAGGAGCTATTGCTGCATGGCCGGCCAACGACGGATTTGTCAAGGCAGGATTGAAAATCATAAAGGCGACTCTTCCGTTAGAAGGAAGTGGATAATCATAGCCCCCCAATCCCCATACCGGTCCATTGTCAACATCTACTGTGCTCCAAGCAGGATTGAATCCTGAAGTAGAGAAATCCAAGCATTTTTCAAAATCTACCGTGTATGGGTCGGCCGGTTCCCATGAAGTTACAGCCTTGGTCAAGCTGTTATTGTTGGCATTCTGGTCTCCATCTACTGTAACAGTGGCTTTGAGTTCATATTTACCCGGTTTAGACAAATCTGTTTCAAATGTGAATTCTTCTGAAGAATATCCTTCCAGCGAAACTTGTTGCTCATCAGTATCAACGCCATTTATAGAAAGAGTCAGTATCCCTGTCACATCTTCATATCCATCATTTCTTACAGAAACCACAACTGGTTCATTGACAGAGAATAGCCCTTCATCTGCTGGCTTAAGGAAATCCACAACGAGAGCGTCCTTGAACATGGCTTCTCCTTCACCAAACACTGTGCGGATGGCCGATGTTCCTAAACCATATTGCGGGGTGGCGCGGTCTGATGAAGTGATATAAACGACACCGTTTTCTGTGTAGTCGGAGACAAGGCAATATCCTTGATATCTTACAGATGCAATGTAGTCGCCGGCTTCCAGCATGCGCGGAGTTGTTTTGTAAACCACATATCCTGTATCTTCTCCTTGCGGTACTGTTGCGCTGTATATCTCATTTCCAATAGCCAAGGTTTCCGGGTCAAATTGATAAACGGCAATATGTATGTCTTGGTCAAGGATTTCACCCCAGCCAATAGAAATGCCTGTCAGCACGTCGGCCGTTTCCAAGTGGAAAGGAACTCCGCAGCTAATGTAACCGATGCCAATGCCTATATGGTAATTTTCGTCATAGAACATGTACTGTTCCACTTTGTCATATCCAAGAACTTCTTCTGTGACTTCTATCGTGGCGGCAGCCGTGTTGTCACCGTTGGTATCCTCGCTTTCATGTCCGTCCACCGATACAACTACTTCAAGGTTTACCGAAGTGCCGACTGATGCACCAGTTAGGGTCACATCGACAGGAACAGGCACTGTGTCATTGACGGCTATTCTTTCCATCTTGGCACGACCGACTTCTGTTTCACCGTTATTAACCACTACCGTGGCCGATTCAATTTCTTTTACGCCATTGTTGATTATGTTGGCAGTTAGCAGGAATTTTCCGGCTTGCGGTTCAGGAAGCATTGTTGGAGCGTTTACTGAAGCAAGTGTGGCATCATATTCCAGTTTCGCGGTAACGCTTATATTCTTTATGAAAAGTGTGCCTGAAGATTCAATTGGCACAATTGCAACAGAATACACTCCCGACTGTTTGCAACTGATGACGGCTTCATCATAAATAAAATAGTTTTCGGTATATATGCCGTCATACGATAAAATGTCTTCCCATTCGTCAATCGGTGTCCCTTCCAAGCCACATACAACTTTGAAATTTTCAGTATAATAATATCCGAACAGTTCATAACCTGCTGCAAAAGTCAATCCAAGCAGATATGACTTGCCGGCTTCTAAATTCATTCCGCGGAGTACAAGCGGTTGATATTCCGTAGCATCGAAAGCCATTGCACCGTTTAGCAAGTTGTGTGACCAGCTATTGCCTTTCCAAGTGCATTCGCCTATTTGCGCATCATCAGAGAAATCCACCGTGTATGGAATATCTGCCGCTGCGAAATGTGTGACAGAAATCGTCGCCGTATTATTGCTGTCGTCGCCATCGCCGTCGGCAATTGCTTTAACCGAAACGGTATGTACCCCTTCTGACGATAAATCAGCAGTTGCTGTAAATGTGTATTGCATTTGTGTATCAGGTTCAAGGGTCTGGTTGACTGTTTCGGTAGCAACATCGATGCCGTCGACCGTCAATCTCAAATTAAATGACGAAATTGTTTCGGTGCCTTCGTTCACAACTGTGGCCGTTACCACTTCCGAATCGGTAAGGGCGGTTGAAGTCTCAAGCGATGTAATTTCTGTCACTGCAAGATTGACGGGACGAGGGACATCGAGTATGCAGGTAATGTATGGAGGTTCGTGCACGACGCTGAATATGTATTCCAAGCCTGCTTCAAACTCGAAATCATCGCCCATGAAGTCACCTCTTGAAATAAGATATGCATCTCCGCCATCAGGATTGGTGAGCACATAGTCATATATTCCCGCCGGTATCTCTATCGATGCGCTTTCGCCCATGACAAGGCATCCGCCACTCTCTTCTGTGCTGTTAATCGTTCCGTCTTCGGGCAATATATATTCAAATGAACTATAATCAGGTGCATAGAAGTAGTCGTAATCAAAATCCAACCCCTCACCATAAGTGTTGTGGTCGGCATCAAATATCATTTGGAATCCGGTGCCGTCATCGTAGTCATATTGCACGTCAAGTGTGATTTTGGCATTTACGTCGCTTTCGAACGGCTCAGCCGCCTTGAGTTTTATTGCGGGATGATGAACCGAAGCACTCTCGATTATTAACGCACTCCTGACTTTTGATTGTTTTCTCAACTTGTTTTTCTGGAGTTCCGTCAGTTTGAGACTGTCTTGGCTATATGTTTTATTCTTAAGTGCCTTCGATGCAAGGAAGTTGGAATCATCGACCTTGGTTTCTGTATTCCACAAAGGATTTAAGGCTCTTTCAATTTGCCCGGCTGCCACAACCGACAAAGATATGGCAATGGCACCCCCAAATAAAAGACATTTTTTCATATTATATAGATTTATGTTATGCTTTTACGCAAAGATATATTGTTTGTGTAAAAAATGCAAACAAATGTAAAAGATTTAATTGGATATTGTTATTACAGCGTGCCTGTCTCTATGCGTATGCAGATGCGTTCGATTATGGCATCTTCTTTGTTTTTTTTCGGGTCGAATCCAGATTTCATGTTAACACCGAATAAACGTCCGAAAGTTTGCCAGAAGCCTGCCCTGAACGAGCCGAGAAATGCCTTTACGATGCTGTAGGACGACTGGTTTGTTTCACGGTTTATCAACTTGACGAGCATCTTGGCTTGTGAGCGCGTAAATTCTTTCAATACCGGTTTGTATTGTTCAAAAATGGCCTTCTCAAATTCTTTCAAGTAGTCTTGTTTCTCTTTCTCGGTTTCAAATGTTTCTATGTATTCGTATGTTTCGAGCAAGGTGGAATATATCAGCTTGGCGTAAGGAAGCGTTTTTTTCACGTCCCTTACGGTGCGCCAATAAAATTCCTCCTCTTTTTTGTTCTTGAACCGTTCTTGTGGGTAGATGGTGATGGGATTAAACACAATCATGCACAGTGTGTCGCCGGTGGCTTCGTCGATGAAGTGGTATTTCCCCTTGAAGACTTTCTGCAATCCTGTGGCTACTGTAACTTCGCCTGCTTCTTGCGCCTTGCAGAATAGCGATGTCGCAAGCAGCAGGACGATGAAAAGCATGTATTTGTACGATATTCTCATGTTTATCGTCCACTTATGTGAAAAATTGACACAAAAGTATGGTAAATTATTGCTATATAGGAGAAAAAAATATTAATTAAATCTAATAGATTTCGTGGCGCAGGTCGTAATTGTTGCGCAATCGTTCAAACATGTCGGGATTCTCTTTCAGTTTCCGGGTGTCATCGAGTGGATTGTAGCTGTCCATGACCTTTTGGAAAGAGATGCCGGTTGCTCCTTTTTCGGGAGCTGCGATTGAAGGTATCGTAATGTCAAGTTCGAAATGGCGTTTTACGGCTTCGAGCACCATTGCCGTAGCCCTTTGCTTGCCTTCGATGGAGTAGCCTGCTATGTGTGGGGTGGCGACAAATGCTTTTTTAAGCAGCGTCAAGTTTATGCGAGGCTCGTTTTCCCAGCAGTCGATAGCAACTTCTTCTATTTTTTTGTTTTCAAGCCCCGATATTAAAGCTTCGTTATCGACAATCTCCCCGCGTGCGCTGTTTATAAGCAATTTGCATTTGTGGAGGGAATTTATGAACGATTCGTCGCACAGATGAAATGTGGCATCGATGCCGGTTTGAGTGAGTGGCGTGTGGAATGTTATTATGTCGGCTTCGCGTGCAATCGTGTCGAGAGCGACACCTTCAAAGTCTGTTTCGTTGCGTTGGCGAGGAGGGTCGTTGAGAACGACTTTCAGTCCGGTTTCTTTTGCCCATCGTTCCACGATGCTTCCCACATGTCCCACGCCTACTATTCCAAGTGTCAATCCCTCGGGTGCATATCCTTTGAGTCGCAACAAATTTCCTATTGAGGCAATGACATATTGCGCAACTGCCGGAGCGTTGCATCCTGGCGCATTGCATACGGTTATCCCCTGTCGGCGGCAATAGTCGAGGTCGATGTGGTCGGTGCCAATCGTCGCGCTGGCAATAAACGAGCATCGGCTGCCCGATAGCAGGCTGCTGTTGCACCGGGTGCGTGTACGCACGATAAGTGCATCGGCATCAGCGACTGCATTGGGCGTAATTTCGTCGTTTGGCAAGTATTCTACATTGGCAAATGGTTCAAGTATGCCTTTTATGTAAGGTATGTGGTTTTCTATTATGAATTTCCTCATGACTGGTTATAAATTGTAGATATAGGCCGTACAACATGCCGCAAGCAAGACAAGTATGGCTATGTATCGTTTGTCGAAATTGTTTATGGTGAATGAGTGTCCGGCATGAATTGCGAAGCAAAGGTTCAGAACGGGCAGGTAATTGAGCACATTGGTATAATCGGCACATGACATTATGATTGTGGCTATCGTGAGTACCGAGAAGAACCCGTTGTAGGCACGCCGTTGTGCTTTATAGCTTATCAGTCGGAACATGTTGGTGGCCATTAGCATCAATGCAAATATGGCTGTCGCGGCTGTCATCGTGATTAGAGACAGCGATTGCTCTTTGTCGAGAACTTCCCACACGTTTCTCATTTCGGGAGTCGAGATGTTGTCGAGTGAAATTATTCCGAAGCCGAATGTTATCCACGGGGCCGTGGCGAGTCCCAGCAGCATCGCAAGCAGCCCCTTGAAGTTCATCACGCGCATCTGCATGAATCCCAATATGTAAATAGGAATCAAGTAAAGGCCTGAATATTGGAACATGGAATATAGCCCGAGAAGGACGAATGTGCCATAAATGCTGTAATAGGAATGTCGCTGCTGGTAGGAGTCGAACATTATGAACGTGAGCATCGTCACGAGCAGGCACAATGCCGTCCCGTCAAAGAATTGCGTCGTGATATGGGGATTGCTCATCTCAAGCAAGATGAACACCGACAGTGTTATGGCCGTGTGCGAGCGGATAAAGCCGTATATGCTGTTTAATAGCTTTAGAAGATATCCTATGGCAATGATGCAGGTCATGTTGAGCAAGAGCGACAGGACAGGATAGTTTTCAAGCCATAAATTGGATGACGGGAAAAACGGGCCGCTGTTGTTGACATGGGTTATAGTAAGCCCGGAGCAGAAATAATATATTGCCGACACCGCGAACAGGATGATGACTGCGATGTTGAAATATTTCCCGTTTAAAAACCTGTTGATATGTTCTTCTCTATACACTGTTATGAGCAATTATTTCTTTAAGTGCGTGCGCTCAAGCTCCCGCTATGTTTTTTGTTTTCGCAAAATTAGCATAATATTCGTGTTCCTGCAATATCAGCGGTTTATGCAAGAAAGGATGTGCCGTTTTTAGTTGTTGGCACACCCTTTTGTGTTTGATTGCTTACTCTATAAAGCGTTTCTTACTTGAGATCGAAGCCTATGTCGTGGCGGAAATATTTGCCTTCAAAGTCGATTCTTGCAATGTTTTCAAACGATTGCCTTAGAGCCTCGTCCTTCGAGTTTCCGTATGAAGTTACAGCCATTACACGTCCTCCCGATGTCACCAAGTTTCCGTTTTCGGCTACTTTGGTTCCTGCATGGAAAATTATGCTGTTCTCGATGCTTTCAATTCCTGTTATGGCTTTTCCTTTTTCATAGCTTCCAGGATATCCGGCCGATACCATCATCACGGTGACGGCATATCTGGAGTCTATTTCAAGTTCACGGCTTTCGAGCGTTCCTGTGGCCACTCCTTCGAGCAGGTCGAGCAGGTCGCTTTTTATGCGCGGCATCACGACCTCGGTTTCGGGGTCGCCCATGCGCACGTTGTATTCTATCACGTATGGATCGCCGCCGACGTTGATGAGGCCGAAGAAAATGAAGCCTTTGTAGGTGATGTTTTCTTTCTTTAAGCCGTCAACGGTTGGCTTTATGATGCGGTCCTCAATTTTTTTCATGAAGGAGCTGTCGACAAAGCTCACAGGAGAAATGGCCCCCATGCCTCCGGTGTTGGGTCCCGTGTCCCCCTCTCCTATTCGTTTGTAATCCTTTGCAACCGGCAATATCTTATAGGTATTTCCGTCGGTGAGTACGAATACCGAACATTCTATTCCGCTTAGGAATTGTTCTATCACAACTGTGTTGGATGATGCTCCGAACATGCCTCCGAGCATGGCTTTCAATTGTGTCTTGGCTTCGTCGAGCGAAGGGATTATCAGCACGCCCTTGCCTGCTGCAAGTCCGTCGGCTTTCAACACATAAGGGGGATTGTTTTTTTCAAGGAACTTGAAGCCTTCTTCAATGTTGTCGGCGTTGACGCTCAAGTGGCGGGCAGTAGGTATTCCGTGACGGTTCATGAAGTCTTTTGCAAAGTCTTTGCTTCCTTCGAGCCTTGCGCCCGATTGGGAAGGTCCTATCACAGGAATGGCGGCGAGCTTGTCGTCATTTTTGAAATAGTCATAGATGCCGGCAACGAGTGGGTCTTCATTGCCCACTACGACCATGTTCACTTCATTGTTTGTGACAAAAGCCTTTATGGCATCAAAGTCGAGCGGTGACAGTCGGACATTCTCGCCATATTGTGCTGTGCCTCCGTTTCCGGGTGCTATGTATAGTTTTTCGAGCAAATGGCTCTGGCTCATTTTCCAAGCCAGCGCCGATTCGCGGCCGCCTGAGCCTAAAAGCAATATTGTGTATTTTCCCATCGTCGTGATGCTTTTAATGTTTAATCTTGTTTGTTGTTGTCGGTATTTGCCGGTTGGTTGTCTGATTCGGCGTTTTGAGGCAGCTCTTCACGCCTCCAACTGTTGCGTCGTCCGCGTATGATTGGACGTTCTTTGTCGGGCGACAGCGACGGTTGCTTGAACTTTATTACCCTCTCGGTTCTCTCCTCGCTGTGTACTTTTTCGGGCTTTTCACTTTCGTCGTTTCTCCTCTTGAAGTTCTCTTCTTCGCGGTGGCGTTCGTGATAAGGCTTGCGGTATTTTGCTTCGAGGGCGTTCTTCGGAGAACCTTCCTGCCTGAATCTTGGCGGCCTCTCTCGGCGGAACTTGCGTTCGCCACCATCCTTGTCTTGATGCAAAGAACGCTTCTCGCCACGGTTCTCTTTAAATGTAGGCTCAAATGCGCGACGTTTGTATTCCTTGTTGCGTTCACCCTTGAAGTCTTCGTTCTTTACGCTTCTCCCCTCTTTGCGGAATTCACTGTAAGTGCCGTCGAAGATGACGTATTGGCGTAGTTCGCATTCGAGTGCTCCGTTATAAAGAGGGAATTTGAGCGACGGTTTCAATCCTATTATGTCGAGCAATTCTGTATTGGAACCTATAATCCATGCGTTGTACCCCTTGAAAACTTTTTTAAGCTTCTCGCCTATCGAACGGTAGAGGCTTTCCATGTCGTCGACCGTGATACGTTCCCCGTAAGGAGGATTTGTGATTATTATGCCGTTTTCGCTTGGAGCTTCTTCGATGTCTTGAATTTGTTTCACCTTCAGCTCGATGTATTTGCCCACTGCCGCGCTTTTAATGTTGCGTGCAGCAATGTCTATCGCTTTGGGTGACATGTCCGAGCCATATATCTTATGGGTGAATTCGCGTTCGTGGCTGTCGTCGTTGTATATTTCTTCAAACAATTCTGGATCGAAGTCCGGCCAGCGTTCAAAAGCGAAGCTTGAGCGGAAAATGCCCGGATTTATGTTTGCGGCAATCAAGGCAGCTTCTATGAGGAATGTGCCTGAACCGCACATGGGGTCTATCAAGTCGCATTCGCCGTGCCAGCCCGATAGCATGATGATTCCGGCAGCAAGGACTTCGTTGATTGGTGCCTCGGTCTGTGCGACTCTATAACCGCGTTTGTGAAGCGACTCGCCCGAGCTATCGAGTGACAAGGTGATTTCGCTGCCCGAGATGTGTACGTCAAATATCAAGTCGGCATTGTTCAGCCTTATCGACGGGCGCTTGCCATATTTTTCATTGAAGAAGTCGGCAATGGCATCTTTTACCCTGTAAGTGACGAACCGGCTGTGACGGAAGTTGTCGCTGAATACCGTCGAGTCTATTGAGAACGTCTGGCTTGCGTTCATGTATTGGTCCCATCCGAAGTCTTTGACAGCATTGTAAAGCTCGTCGGCATCGGATGCGTGGAATTTGTAAATCGGCTTAAGTATCCTAAGAGCGGTGCGGCAACAGATGTTGGCACGGTAAAGTGTGGCCATGTCGCCCTCAAACGATACCATCCTCAAGCCGGTTTCTACATTTTCTGCGCCTATTCCTTTAAGTTCTTCAGCCAATACGTTTTCAAGGCCCTTGAACGTTTTGGCTACCATCTCGAATTTATTGTTCATCACTCTTTAATCTTAAAATATTGTTGGCTTTCGCTTGTATGATTCTTTCACCTGCAGCCACGTCGGTGGTAACCCAGATGTTACCGCCGATCACGGCGTTGTCGCCTATGGTAATGCGTCCGAGGATGGTCGCATTGGAATAGATGACGACATTGTTCCCAATAATGGGATGGCGTGCTATGCCTTTGATGGGGTTGTTGTTCTCGTCAACGGCAAAACTCTTTGCTCCAAGTGTCACGCCTTGATATATCTTTACGTTGTTTCCTATTATTGCGGTGGCGCCTATTACCACGCCTGTTCCGTGGTCGATGGCGAAATGGTGCCCGATGCTTGCTCCGGGATGTATGTCGATTCCTGTTTCGGAGTGTGCAAGCTCGCTAATCATGCGTGGAATGATGGGGATCCCTTCGACAAGCAGTTCGTGGGCTATGCGGTAGTTGATGATGGCTTTGAGCGCAGGATAACAGTATATCACTTCCTCATGGCTTGTGGCTGCCGGGTCGCCAAGGTACATGGCTTCGACATCGGTGTGAAGGATACTGCGCAATTCGGGCAACTTGTGTATGAAGCGCGAAGTGATTTCTTCGGCTTTATGCAGCAGCCTTTCAAGGCTGTATCGGCCGTTCTCGCTCTTTTCTCCGAACACGAGGCCTGCCACAAGCTGGTTTTCCATAATCCCTTTCAGCTTCTCGCATTGCAAACCTATGATATATTCGAGGTTGAATGAATTTACGTCTTCTTTGCCAAAGAAGCCGGGAAACAGTACCGATCGGCACAACATTATCATTTCTTGTATCATGGATTCCTGCGGCAGTGGTTCAAAGCCTAGCCGGAGGTGGCACATGGCGCATAGACTTTCACTGTTTGAAAGTTTTCTTACGGTGTCTTTCAACCGTTCTTCGTCATCATATCTTTGCTTGCTCATATATTCTTTTGACATGCCGGCATGTGTAAATGCCCATTCTGCCAATTAATTGCAAAGTTACTACTAAAACTGAAAAATATAAAACGACGATTAAATGTTTTTTGCAAGTTTTTTGAATCTCTGCAATATGCGCGGCAATATGGCTCAAATAAAGAATAGGAATACAAATAACGACGCGATTTTATCACTTGCCCTTTCTTGTCGGAATAAGCATGTCTTTGTGTCTGATACCTGAGTATAAAATATCTTTAAAATGGATGGTATTATGTTGATATTTTGGAAAATGTGTACTTTTGCTCGCGGTTATGGTATTTTGGGGCATAATGTAAGGAGACGGGAAGGAGATGAATCCCTAACGAATGATTAAGCTCTAAATTCCAATAGTTGGAAGGTTTACCAGATAGCAATAATATTAATATATAATCGAGGATGAGGTCTATGAAATCGAGTTTGTCGTTATTGTCATCCTATCGTGGAGCCCTCATGGGAGTTGCGATAATCTGGGTGATGTTGTTTCATTTAGGTGATATCGATATTTCGATTATCAGTGTCATTTTTGGTGTGGGGACTGGCGGAGTTGATATCTTCTTGTTCTTGTCGGGGTTCGGATTGTATTTTTCAATGTCAAAGAAAGATGTTTCCCTGTCGCAATATTATAAAAAGAGGTTTTGCAGGATAATGCCAGAATTTTGGCTTTACCTGTTGATACTCTTTTTCATTCAGATGGATTTTGATTTCCGTTCTGTCTGCACCCTTCTTTTTGATGCCACTACTATCGGGTATTGGATACCAGGCAACCCGGACAAACTTTGGTATGTGTCATGTATAGTGGTCTTTTATGCTATTTTCCCTTTATATTTCAAATTATTCAAGAAATACGGATTGAGAGCTTCCGTTGGTTTTATAATCGTTGGCTTGTTGTTCACCATAGCATATGCGTTAATCATGGTATTTTGTTTTAACAATGAGAATAAAGGAGAACTGTTGATTCTTAGTATTTCTCGTATTCCTATATTTTTCATAGGTGCAGTGGTTGGGCATTATGCTAAGGATTGCAAGGAATTTGTGGTGACAAACAAAGTAAAAATAGGGAATTGGATATTATTCATGGTTTCACTTGTCGCCCTCTATTATTTTCGTAAGTACCATTATGAATATTGCTGGACTTGCGCATTACTGTTTGTTCCGTTCATATTTATAACTCCTACACTCTGTATGATTTTGTCATGGTTTTTTGATAAATTGCCACATGTCATAAGTTCCATTTTTTCGAGGATTGGAAATATATCTTTAGAATTGTATATCGCTCATGATATCATATATTTAGAGTTCCTTGATGAATTTATTGATTCCTATGGTTTGTGGATTGCTATGTTGCTGGTATTTGTGATGTCTTTTATTGCTGCAATCATTCTTTACAACATCAATAAGTTTGTGTTGCAACCAGTGTGCCGTAGGATGTTGAAGTTGTGAATCGGTTTGTACCTCATTTTGATTTTATGGAATTTTTTTTCAGAAAAAAGTCTGGATAGTTGCAAATATCAAAAACATTGCATAACTTTGCAATCGCTTTTGAGAAGTCAACAAGCCGGTCCCATAGCTCAGTTGGTTAGAGCATCTGACTCATAATCAGGGGGTCCTTGGTTCAAGCCCAAGTGGGACCACACGGTAATCAAGCAGTTAAGCCACACGCTTAGCTGCTTTTTTGTTTGCCTTGCGCAATTTTGGGCAAAAACACCCCGGAGTTTCCCGGGAAATGCTGCTCTGTTGTTGCAATATTTTTATAATCAATATATTATGAAAATACTTATCGCAAATTTTGATAAATTGCGATAAATTGCGATATTTGTATATTGAATAAAAGCACATCAACTATGATTGAAAGTCCTCCCAAAATTGCCCAATCAATACTTACAGAAGAGTTATTGTCAAATCTTGAAAAAGAAAAGTTCGTAGATAGTATTGGTAAAATTAACAACGAATATCTTTACTGGAGCGATGTGAAGTATCGGGCCAAGCTTCTTGATGTTGATAAAGAGGATTTATGGAAAATGGTGAAATATGTCCGAATGAAAACAGATATGAAAATAACCGGATTTGACAATATCCATTTTTCTCTAACTAATTTTATGCAAAGGTGTTGTCACGAATTTGACATGAATTTTGGAGGTTCGTGGGGAACATATGATTTTTTCCCTGAAGATAAAAATTCACGAGAATTATATTTAGTAAGTTCCATTATGGAGGAAGCGATAGCATCAAGCCAGATGGAAGGAGCTGCAACTACTCGTAAAGTTGCAAAGGATATGCTCCGCAAGAAGATAAGTCCTAAGGACAAAAGCCAGAGGATGATTTTAAATAATTATAATACAATAAACTTTATACGCGATCATGCAAAAGAGGATTTGACACCGGAGAAAGTGATGCAAATCCATGTCATGATGACAGATGGTGCGCTCGACATAGAAGATGCTGTGGGACGATTTAGGACAGATGAGGAAAATATTGTTGTCGGTGATGGGATAACAGGAGAAACCGTACATACCCCACCTCCGTCGGCTTGTTTGCCGCAGTTTGTTGAACAATTATGCGCTTTTTTCAACGACAAGTCTCCGGTCGTATTTATACATCCTATAATACGAGGCATAATCATTCATTTTCTCATTGGTTATTATCATCCTTTTGCCGATGGAAACGGGAGGACTGCACGGGCATTGTTTTACTGGTACATGATGAAAAATGATTACTGGTTGGTGCAGTATCTATCGATTTCTCGAATAATAAAAGGCTCAAAGAAAGTTTATGAAAAGGCTTTTCTTTATTCAGAACAGGATTCCAACGACATCGGTTATTTTATTCGATACAATTTAGACGTGTTGGGTAAATCTTTCGACGAATTAAAGAAATATTTAATTAAAAAACAGAAAGAAAAGAAGAAGTCGGAACGTCTCCTTCGCCTTGGAAATATTTCTCCGCGTCAAGCTGAAATTTTGAATTTGTACATAGAAAATTCCGATGCCATTTTGACGTCGGTAGACGTTATGGGAAAATTTGGTGTCAGTGCAGGAACGGCGAAATCAGATTTGCGTAGTCTTATGCAAAAAGGGTATCTTTATGAAATACCACTCAACGGACGTACAAAAGGGTATGTAAGAAGCGAAATTTTCCATGAAAAGGTGAAACAAGCAAAAGTTTAAGGTCTCTCTTAATATTGGGTGGTAAGGTAGTCGAAGACCTCAAAGACGAATCCCGGGTTCTGTCCACGCTTTTTTGTGCATATTTCCCATTGCCGGATTGTTGATGAACCCGTGGTTTTGTAATAATCTAAGTTTGTTTGACTACAAGCGAAAAAACAGTTTGAACCATGAAAAATTTATTTATTTTCTTAGTTATGTTCCTTTGTTCTCCATTGGTTTCTTTGGCAGATAATAACGTTTATATTTCAAACGTTGAATATCAATATAATGTAATACATGTAACCGTGAAGATGACAGAGCAGGCAAAATAGCAATACAGTTCTGTTAATTTTAAAGTAGTGCCGGCAGATAGGGCTTTGGGAAGGTTGTTAAACGACGGTGTACAATATGGAGAGATATCATCCGGCAATTCGTTTGTTGATGTGAGTTTTGGTTGCGGTGAAGGAACGGATGAAGAAGAAGCAAAGCAATGTCGGCTATACGACTTTGAAGTCATCACAGTAAATTGTGTGAAAAAACAATAATTCTTTTTGAGGCACGAGGATGCGTTATGATAAGTGACGCATCCTCGCACTTTAGATATGTTTTGCTTGCCTGCTAAAGTATTGAATTTAAAATAAGAGGGGTTAATTTCTCCTGATTGTTGATTGTTTTTATTTGGCGAGTGGTGGCAGGGTAGTGTTGTATTGGGTTACGGTCATCGGACTCGGTTCGTCGCTGAGCAATTTGTACAGGTTGGCATCTTGAAGCACGTCTTTTACGTCATGGATTTTTCCGTCAACCACTATCTCCCTGTTTATCAACCTTACGCCATGGCTGTAATCCACATATCCAGCACCGTGAACTCCGCTCAATGGTTGTATCGGTCTGCCGTCGGGGTAGTGCCAGCCATAGATAAACACTCTGCCCGGCTCGGTGAGGCGGTTAGTGATTACAATGTCTTTCTTATGCCCGGCTATCAATGCCGATAATGGCTGATTCTCGGCAAGCCGTTCTTCTTCAATGTTTTTATGATGCGTGTAAAATATTGGCACTGTGGTCATTGTCGAGTCGGGAGTCATGGGCATGGGAACAAGCTTTACCATGCTGTGGCGGTGAATCATGTCCGACATCTTGCGCGTTGGTAATGTAGCATTGAACAGGTTGGCAATTCGCTGTGCTGTCGCCGGCAGCATCGGCATTCTCACAAAATCATCGTCGGAGCCTATGGCAAGGAAATCGGGCAGGACCGAGAATTCGACTGTGTGGCTATTGCCTGTTGCATCTTTTTCGATTGTTTTGATTGTTGTGGTGATTCTGAATGCGTAGGGTATGTTTCCGTTGGCTATTTCTTCATATATGGCAGTTTCGCGTTCGGCGAGCGGCATGCCTTTAATCTTTTCAATGAATTCACTGCCTGTAATAGCATCATTGCGCCGTGGAGGTATCTGCATGGCATGGATGCATGGAGTTGCCGGCAGGATGAAGTCGTTGTAAGCGTTGTCTCCCATGAATTTATAGCCTTTATTCTCAAAAGACGATCCGAACAGGATGGAATGGATGAATCCGTTCTTTTCAACAAGTACCGTGTGCCATATTTTTTGTTCCGGATTCTTCCTCATGAGGAACTGCATGTTTCCATTGGCTGATTCACAGCATACCATGTTTTCATGTTCCGATTCCGACCACTCCGTCGGCATGTTTTCTTGAAGGTATTTTAGCATAATCTTGCTGCGATAGAAAGTGCCGCCTGTCTTTGACACGAAGTGTTTCCCGTCGAGTAGCGCGTTGTAATCGTCATAGCATGCCACCACCAGCTTGTTCTCACCTGAAGAATTCAGCCAATCTACAAGCTTCCGCCCGTAACGTGTGTCGTCCCAATTATAATTACTGTCGAGGAAAACAATCTTTTTCACATAAGAGGGAATGGAATCGACCGAATTGATGAATCCAAAAACGAAATTCCCACCACCGCTGTGTCCGCTAAGTATGACATAAGGATTAAGGTCTTCGAAAATATCCATTAAGCTCTTGGTAATCTCTTTTATCTTGGAGCATCGGTCATTGTCTGATTTTATCCAGTCGCTCCAACTTTGCTGTCGGGTTTCCAAGTAGACTGTCACGAGATTGAATCCGGGATTTAGATTTCGGATAAAACGTGTTTGCGCTCCAATGTGTTGGATTTGGTAATGCCAGTCATCGTTCTCGGCTTTTTGACGGCCTATGGTCCAGTCGATTGAGTTTCCGTTTGGCAGGGCATATAGCACCAATGCCGTCGGCAGCTCCGGGTTGAATTCGGCAGCTGACGGGGCATTTATTTCTATTCTTACGTCAGGGTCGTAGTTGTAGGAGATTATTTGTTCCTCAAAATAGGGGCTTGTCACAAATCCCGGCAATTTATATCCGCTGAGTTCGTGGCCATTGGTTTCGCTGTTGCTTGGTAAGTCACGGATGCTTTTGCAGCCGTATGTTGCTATGGCGAGTATCAGTATAATGAAAGGAAATATGTTTCTCATTGAATGGCTTTTATGTTACATTAGATTTAGTATATTAGTTTCATGTCTCACAGTATGTGAGGTTTTATTATTTAAATATAGTGAAAGTTGGGCATAGCGTGAAAAAAAATCGTGCTTATTTTATCTGTCAGGTCAATGTATGTAGTAAAATGCTTGTGTGTATAAGCGCTGGCTGTGTCGGGCTGATATAAAAAAAATTGATTGTCTCACGACAATCAACCTTGTTAACCTTAAATCTAATACCATGAAAAACACGTTGCAAAGATATAAGTTTCATGTTATGCAACATAATTTATGAGCGTAATTTTTGTTGGGATTAACCTTATTTAGCATCTTGGGGATGGAATGTTTCTTTGGCCGGTTTTAATATGTTAAAATAAGTTCTATGGTGCAGCCGCTTATTTTTTGATGAGAAGTTCTGACGGAGCATCTTATGCCGATATATAAAAAAGAAGTGCACTTTTTCACAAAAGCACACCCCCCTCATAACCAAAATTCAAGTATATATTTTTGTTGTTTGTTGTTTTGTTTAGAGATCAATGTTTCTAATCTTAACAACACAAAGATAGGTACTCTTTATGGAATAAAAAACCTTATTTTTGTCAATGATTATTAAAATATGTATAAAACAGTGTGAGCGGATTGATTTGTAAACTAACCCGTTATTTCTCGCGCATGAAAATATTTATAGGAGTTCCGCTGAAATTCCAATTCTCGCGAATCTTGTTTTCAAGATAGCGTTTATAAGGTTCCTTAACCCATTGTGGCAGGTTGCAGAAGAACAGGAATGTCGGGATGCCGGCCTCTTTAAGCATGGTGATGTATTTTATTTTCACATATTTACCCTTGTTGGCCGGAGGCGGATATGCCTCTATTGCTTCGTGCATGACGTTGTTAAGCACCGAGGTCGGAACTGTGCGATTGCGGTTGTTGTACACTTCAACAGCTTTTTCGAGGACTTTGAGTATGCGTTGCTTGGTCAATGCCGAGCCGAATATTATCGGGAAATCGGTGAACGGTGCAAAGCGGTTGCGTATGGCATTTTCAAAAGTCTTTATTGATTCCTGGCTTTTGTCGGTCACAAGATCCCATTTGTTTACGCACACCACGAGGCCTTTCCTGTTTTTCTGGATAAGCGAGAATATGTTGGAGTCCTGCCCTTCGATTCCTCGTGTTGCGTCAATCATCAAGATGCACACATCGCTGTTTTCGATAGCTCTAATGCTTCGTAAAACGGAATAGAACTCTATGTTTTCGTTTACTTTTGCTTTTTTTCTTATGCCGGCAGTGTCGACAAGGTAGAAGTCGAAGCCAAATTTGTTGTATCGCGTGTAAATGCTGTCGCGCGTGGTTCCGGCGATGTTTGTCACAATGTTTCTTTCTTCGCCTACGAATGCGTTTATTATTGATGATTTTCCTGAGTTAGGACGGCCTACGATTGCGAACTTCGGCAGGTTGTCAACTGGTTTGTCGTCGGCCGATTCCTTTGGCAAAAGCGATACTATCTTATCAAGCAGGTCGCCTGTTCCCGAGCCGTTCATGGCCGATATTGCCATAGGGTCGCCCAGGCCGAGGGCATAAAACTCGGCTTCGCTGTAATAAGTGTTGTCGTCGGCCTTATTTGCGACGACGATTACCGGTTTTTTTGAACGTCGCAATATCGAAGCCACATGGTCGTCGAGGTCGGTGATTCCGTTCTTGACATCGACAACAAACAGTATTACGTCGGCTTCTTCTATGGCTATTGCCACTTGCTTGTTGATTTCTTCTTCAAAAATGTCTTCCGAGTTGACTACCCATCCGCCGGTGTCTACTACCGACATTTCTTCGCCACCCCATTCGGTCTTTCCATATTGGCGGTCGCGCGTCGTTCCCGACGTGTCGTCGACAATTGCCGAGCGAGTGCCGGTAAGGCGGTTGAACAGAGTTGACTTGCCTACGTTTGGTCTTCCTACAATGGCGATTAATTTGCCCATGATAATGAAAATGATAGAGAGTGTGTGATTAATATTTCGTGCAGTGTGAGCGTGCAGCGGCGTGCCATGCACGTCATTTGTGTTTATTCTATATATCCGAAAGCCCGTAGCTTGCTTTCCTTGTTCCTCCAGTCTTTTTCAACTTTCACATAAAGTTCGAGGTACACATGCTTTTGGAAAAAGTTTTCTATGTCTTTGCGTGCTTCGATGCCCACTTTCTTGATTTTTTTCCCGCCATGGCCTATAATGATGGCTTTTTGGCTGTCGCGTTCCACATAGACTACCGCCATTATGTGTATGGAGGTGGGTTTTTCTTCAAATTTCTCGACGATTACTTGTGTGGAGTAGGGAACTTCCTTATCATAGTCGAGCAATATCTTTTCTCTTACGATTTCGGTTACGAAAAATCGAGCCGGCTTGTCGGTCAGAGCGTCTTTTCCGAAGAATGGGGGAGAGTCGGGCAACAACGAGATGATACGTTGCATCAAGTTGGACACGTTGAAGTCTTCTTGTGCCGAGATAGGGAATATTTCGGCCTTGGGCAAGATTCCTTTCCACTTCTCGATGTGCGCATTCAGGTCGGCATCGCCTTTGAGCAGGTCTATCTTGTTTATTACCAGTATCACGGGGATGTCCATTCGAGCCACCTTGTCGATGTAGGTGTGGTTCTTGCCAATTGTTTCAATCACGTCGGTGACATAAATGAGGATGTCGGCATCGACAAGAGCTTCCACCGAAAATTCCAACATGCTTTCTTGCAATTTGTATTTCGGAGAGAGTACGCCCGGGGTATCGGAGAATACTATCTGGTAGTCGTCGGTGTTGACTATTCCCATTATTCGGTGTCGCGTGGTCTGAGCTTTGGATGTTATTATCGATATTCGCTCTCCGACGAGTTTGTTCATCAACGTTGACTTCCCAACGTTTGGATTTCCTACGATGTTGACGAAACCTGCTTTGTGCATAGATACTGGAACTGGGTTGGATTATTTAAAAACCAAGCAGGTGCATTCCGTGTTTTTGAAGTGCGGAACAAAGCCTGCCTTGAAAATATATACAAATCCCACACCTGCCCGGCCTGTGGCGTAGAGTATCACGCCTGCCTTGCAAGGTGTGGGATAATGCCATGAAAGATTAGATTCCCCATACGATGTACATTGCGCCCCAGGTGAACCCTGCGCCGAATGCTGTCAATATGAGCTTGTCTCCTTTCTTCAGTTTGCTTTTGTATTCGTCAATGCACAAAGGAATTGTAGCGGCGCTTGTATTCCCGTAGTGCTGAATGTTAATAAGGACTTTTGCGGGGTCGATGCCGAGACGGGAGCCTACGGCCTCGATTATGCGCAAGTTGGCTTGATGCGGAATGAACCAATCGATCGAATCTACCGTCAAGTTGTTGCGAGCCATTACATCTTTTGATGATTCGTACATGTCGGTAACGGCATGCTTGTACACTGCGCGGCCTTCTTGGTACACATAGTGCTCATCGGCCATTACATTTTCCACCGATGCAGGGTTTGCCGAGCCTCCGGCTTTCATTAGCAGATGGGGCAAACCTTCGCCATCGACATGAAAAACACCGTCGATTACGCCGATATTTTCGCTTGCGTCAACAGGCTCTACGAGGACTGCCGATGCGGCATCGCCGAATAGCGGGCAAGTGGTGCGGTCCTTATAGTTGGTCATGCTCGACATTTTCTCGGCAGCTATTACGACTATTTTCTTGTATAATCCGCTTTTAATGTAGGCCGAAGCCGATTGCAAGGCAACGATGAATCCTGCGCAAGCAGCTTGGATGTCATAGGCATAAGCGTTGACGGCTCCGCACTGGTGTGCTATGATGGAAGCAGTCGACGGGAAACGATAGTCCGGGTTGGAAGTGGCGCAAATTATCAATTCCAGCTCTTCGGCTTTGGTTCCGGTTTCTTCCAGCAATTTGTTCAGGGCTTTTACACCCATGTACGATGAGCCTGCGCCGGGTTCTTTAAGAATGCGCCTTTCTTTAATTCCCACGCGTGTGGTAATCCACTCGTCGTTGGTATCGACCATTGTCGACAGTTCGTCGTTGGTCAATACATAGTCGGGAGTGTAAGATGCTATGCCGGTAATATTAGCGTTAACCATAATTTTGTAAAAGAGGCTTTAGATTATGAAAAAGCAAAACTATATCCTAAATACTCTGCTGTCGCATAAGAAAATTTAGGATAATAGCATTCTATTTCAACAAAAAGCTCATGCCTTGTTTTATAGTGACATGCAATTATTTTGCTGCTTCTTTCTCGATGACTATTTGGCCTCGATAGTATCCGCATTCGGGGCATACGGTGTGGCAAAGGTGCCATGCGCCGCAGTTAGGGCAAATTGCCAATGTTGGAACAAGAGCCTTGTCGTGAGTTCTTCTCTTGGCTGTACGAGTCTTTGATTGTTTTCGTTTAGGATGTGCCATTTTACTTTATAATATTTAATTAATTGTTTTCTTTTAATTTCTTTAAAATCTCCCAACGAGGGTCGCACGGCTCTTCGACTTGCGCATCCTCTTCGTCGTTGCTGTCGCTTGGCGCTTCATAAAGTGTTTCTTCATCTTCTTTGGAGAGGTGTGCCAAATGGGATTCGAGTATTTCTCTCATCTCTTTATTGCATTCTCCATCGGGATGGACATGCTTTATGGGGATTGTCAGCATCACCGTGTCGTAAATCACGCTGGCAACGTTGAAAACGTTGTCCGACTCCGGGATTACGATGTTGTCGTCGTCATTTTCATAATACTCATCGCCATATCTTATGCTCATGTCATAAGAAGTGTCGACGATGTGTGTCATGTCGTCGAGACAACGGTCGCAAGGGATGTTGATTTCACCCTTAAGCTTGAATGACAGCTCATAAATATCACCGCTGTGCATGACCGTCAACGTCACTTTGACATTTCCGGCCGACACATCGGCACTTTCCATATTTCTGAAAAATTCAGTACCCAAAATATACTCAAATGTTTGAGTGCCATTGGGCATTCCCTTTAAGGGAAGGTCGAATCCGATAAATTTTCCCAAAATATTTATAGTTAAATCGGCACAAAGTTACAAACATTCTATTTAATAATCAACCATTTTGTGCCATTTTTGTTCTTATTGAGGTGAAAGAAGCCATTTTGCCTTTCAAAACAGGCTTAATTGCGGGTCCAATAGCCTGAACGAAAGCCTGTGGTAGGGTGTTATTCCGTGTGCGGCTATCGCTGCGCGGTGGTCGCGTGTGGGGTACCCTTTATTGCGATCCCAGCCATAGGCCGGATATTCTTTCGCTATGGTTTCCATATACTCGTCGCGGTGGGTCTTGGCCAATATTGATGCAGCCGCAATCGACATCATTTTTGCGTCGCCTTTTATTATGCATTCGTGTGGGATGTCGTGGTATGGCTTGAATCGGTTGCCGTCGACGAGCAGGTATTGCGGCACTGTCGGGAGCTGGTCGATGGCTTTGTGCATGGCCTTTATCGAGGCTTGGAGTATGTTGATGCTGTCTATCTCTTCGGGAGAAATGAATGCCACCGCCCATGCAACAGCTTCCGATTCTATGATTGTGCGCAATGATGCGCGTTGCCTGGCTGTCAGCTGTTTTGAGTCGTTAAGCAAGTCATTGGAAAAGTCGGTAGGTAGAATTACGGCTGCGGCCACCACCGGGCCTGCAAGGCAGCCTCTTCCGGCTTCATCGCATCCGGCTTCCACTCGTCCTTTCTCAAGATATTGTTTTAGCATTTTACTGGTTTACTTGCTGCGGGCAATGATGTAGTCGAATATAGACTTGAACGAATCTATTGTTTGGTTGTCGCCATACCGGCTTATTATTTCATTGGCTTCTTTCCTGATTTGTTCCATCTTTGCGTATGCGTAATCAATGCCTCCGGCTTTCTTGGCATATTCGATCAGCGTTGAAATATCTTCGCTCGAGAGCTCTTTCTTGCGGCTTATTTCAATCATTTTGCCGTGTTCGGGCATGTCGGTTCGCGACAGCGCGTAAATCAGCGGCAACGTCATTTTTCCTTCACGCAGGTCGTTGCCTGTCGGCTTGCCCACGTCGGGGTTGTCGAAGTAGTCGAAGATGTCATCTTTAATTTGGAAGCATACGCCGAGCATTTCGGCATATTCCATCAGGTTGGCAAGGTCTTCGTCTGAAGCTCCTGAGGCATATCCGCCCACTTGTACGCAGCTTCTGAAAAGGGAAGCAGTCTTGTGGCGTATTATTTCGAGGTACCTCTTTTCGTCAATGTTGTGGTTTCGGGCGTTGTCGATTTGTTCTATTTCGCCGAGTGATAGCTCGCGTCCGAGTTTTGCCATGATTGATATGATTTTGAACTCTCCAGTCGCTTCGGCGCAATACAGTGCTCCGCTCACGAAGAAGTCTCCTACCAAAACGGCTATGTGGTTGTCCCATATTCGGTTTATCGTGGGGCACCCGCGGCGTTCTTTCGACTCGTCGATTACATCGTCGTGTATCAGTGATGCGTTGTGCAGCATTTCTATTGCTGCTCCGGCATAAATAACCTTGTCGGTGGCTCCGCCGAAGAGGTGTCCGCTCAAGATTACCAAGACGGGACGCAATTGCTTGCCTTTGGAAGCAAGGAAATTGTGTACTATTTGCTGCATCAGCTGGCTTGGGCTTTCAAGTGTGTCGCTTATTATCTTGTTAAGCCTTGCAAGGTCGTCCGAAATGCTGTCTTGTATTTTTTGAAAAGAAACCATGTCGTTTTATTGGTTTGCAAAAATACGAAAAAATCGCAAATGGGCTTTTAATTTTCCTTTGAAAAGTAAATTTTGACTTTTTTCAATGTTTTCGTTGGTTTTAAGTCTTGTCGTGACATTCAGTTAGCCTGTCGTGGCGCAATTCATGGATTTATCTTTTGCAATTCTATGCGGAATTTGGTTCCAACACCGACTTCCGAGTCTTTAACATATATCTTGCCTTCGTGGTATTCTTCAATGATTCGCTTGACGAGAGTCAATCCGAGTCCCCATCCGCGTTTTTTAGTAGTGTATCCGGGATTGAACACAGTTTTAAAATTTTTTCGTGCTATTCCTTTGCCTGTGTCGGTCAAGTCGATATATACCATCTTTACTGATGATGCGTTGTCGACATCCACGGTTATGTGTCCTTCACCTTGCATCGCGTCGACAGCATTCTTTGTCAGGTTTTCCATTACCCATTCAAACAGTGGCAGGCACAGCATTACTCCGCAATCCTCTTCAGGCAGGTTGACTGTCAGTTTTACTCTCGCCGAAATACGCGATTTCATGTATTCGAGACTTTCGTTGACGGCCTCGTTTACAAATGCGAGTTCCATTTCGGGCTTTGAGCCTATTTTGGAGAATCTGTCGGCTATGACCGACAGCCGGTGAACGTCGGTGTTCATGTCGGATATTATCTCTTTGTCAACCCCCGAAGCTTCAAGCATTTGTATCCATGCCATTATCGAAGATATCGGCGTTCCGAGCTGGTGGGCTGTTTCTTTGGATAATCCTACCCACACTTTGTTTTGTTCGGCTTTTTTTATGTTTATGATTGCAAAATATACGATGATGACAAATATAAGCAGCACGGCAAGTTGTATGTAAGGGAAGAATGCCAGCCGTTTAAGCACGGTGGAGTCTTCATAGTACAGGTCTTGCACTGTGGTGTCGTCGATTTTTATGGTTATGTGGTTTGGAGAGTTTTTAAGGGCATCCAGTTTGCTTTCGAGGAATGCCATGTTGCCGGGTGAAATGTTGTAAGGCGACAATGAGTCTACCGGTTCGGGGAGCTTGAAGTTCCTGTGCAGCAGTATCGAGCCGTCGCCATCGACAAGCAGCACCGGAATGTTATGGTTGCCTTCAATTATGCTGAACAGGAAGTCTACATTGGTGTCGTTGCTGTTCCCTGTCATTGTGGCAAGTTCTTTCGTCGCGTTTGCCCATATCTGCATCCTTTCGCGTTCTTGCGCGGCAAGGTCTTTGACCAGTGCGTTAGAGATGTAAAGGAAAGTGCCTACGAGTATGAGAGCCACGATTATGAAAACGAATTTCCATATTCTCCGTGAGTCGTATATGTTGCGTAGAAACATGGTCGGTATAGTTGGAATATTGCTGTTATGATAATGTTTAATCGCGCTTATTGCTTCGCATTGGCTTCAATCCATCGTGCCACGCAATCATCGTCGTTGCTCGTCTTAAGCACTTCGTCGGCAATGTTTTTCACTTCATCCACGGCATTTGAAGGTGCCACGCTGTAATCGGCAAGTTTCATCATTTCAATGTCGTTTACATTGTCGCCAAATGCCACGATTTTGTCAAATCCGTATGTCTCTATAATAGCGCGTATTGCAGTGGCTTTTGAAACGCACGAGGCATATATTTCAAGGTATGCCGAATCGGCATCATATATGTCACGGTAGAAAATAGGGTGGCAGTCGATGCGTCCGGCCACTATGTCGCGGTACACGTCGTGCATAGTGTCATAAGGACCGGTGGAGAAAATAATCAATGCCGGGTGCATCGATGTCGCATAAGGCGTGTCGTTGAATATGAATTGCTTGTAGCGAGTGCCGCCGCGAGTGGATACGAATTCCTTCTCTTTTGGAGACAATTCGGGCAAGTGGTAAGCAAGCAGTTGCGGCCCTGACTGCCTGTAAATGAACGGATGCATCCCGTGGCATTCATATATTCGGCATAATTCGGAGATTATGCTTTCGGGAATGTGCCAAGTGCGTGAATATTCCGAAGCCGATTCGTTCCACAAAGCAGCTCCTGCCATTACTACTGCCGGAAGTTTCAGGCCGGTGGCCGACAGTAATTGCATTGCTGTTGCCGGGGTGCGAGCCGTGGCTATTGTGAAATTCAGTCCGTTTCCTTCAATCAGGTTATGCAAGATGCGTGCACTTGTTTCCGACACCACGCCGTTGCGGTTCAATAATGTGCCGTCAAGGTCGGTGATGTATAGGATGTTTTCTTCGTTTGCGTACATGTAATGTTCAAAACTTTTTACAAATATAGTGAAAGTCGAGGGCAATAGGAAAATTTTTGAAGTATAGAGGTACGAGCTGTTACAAGTGTAAAAATAACCGTAATGTTACAGGCGTTGTGGGACAAAAGGTGTATCTTTGCAAGAAACGACAGGTGTGCCGTTCTTTGGCCTGCCTGTGAATTTAAAGGTGGAATGTTGAATTTTACTCCATTAGTAAGACCGATATTTGAAAGCCGCATAAGGCAATCGCAACGATTTATAGATTTTGGCGACGTAGTACAGCGCGAGCAGTTGCAGGAGCTTATAGGCCAGGCAAGTTTTACGGAAGTAGGGTTGAAATACAAGTTTGCCGACGGATTAAGCTACAAGCAATTCAGTGAGCGTGTGCCACTGCATTGTTATGAAGACCTGCGGCCACAAATAATGCGCATGGTCAATGGTGAAGCCAATGTGCTGTGGCGTGGTACGGCGATGAACTTTGCCCAGTCATCGGGAACGAGCGATGGCAAAAGCAAGTACATTCCCATTACGGCCGATTCCTTCAGGCGTTGCCATTATCAAGGTGGTTTTGATGTCGTGGCCCACTATTTGAATCTCAATCCCGGAAGCCGCATATTCTCAGGCAAGGGTTTCATTCTTGGAGGCAGTTTTGCCAATGAGTTGAAATTGCCTCGTGGAGTCAGGGTGGGAGACCTTTCGGCCAATCTTATTGAAAATATCAATCCGCTGGCCAATCTTGTGCGTGTTCCAAGCAAACGTGTTGCGCTGTTGGAAGACTGGGAGAAGAAACTCCCTGCACTTGTTGAAAGCAGCCGTAAAGAGGACATAACCAACATATCGGGCGTCCCGTCGTGGTTTTTGACGGTGATAGAAGAGGTGTTGAAGCGCGAGGGGGTGCAGTGCATACATGATGTGTGGCCGCATCTCGAGGTGTTTTTCCACGGTGGGATAAGTTTTGAGCCTTATCGCGACCGGTATGCCGAGATATGCGACAATAGCAAGATGCATTATCTCGAAACTTATAACGCGTCGGAAGGGTTCTTTGCTGTGCAGACATCATGGGACACCAATGCCATGATGCTATTGCTCGACGTGGGCGTATTTTATGAGTTCATCCCTGTCGAGGAGGCCGATAGCGACAATCCGCGAGTACTACCTCTGTGGGAAGTGGAACCGGGTAGGACATATGCGCTTGTAATCACGGCCAATAACGGCTTGTGGCGGTATAAGATTGGCGACACGGTGAAAGTAGAGCAGGTTGCCCCCGTGAAAATAAAAATAGCAGGTCGAACGAAGCATTTTATAAATGCCTTTGGCGAGGAGTTGATGGTGTTCAATGCCGACGAGGCGATAAAACGCGCTTGTCGCGATACCGGCGCTTCGGTCGAAGATTATACGGCTGCGCCGGTGTATGCGGCCGGAGGCAATCACGGACATCACCAGTGGCTTGTGGAATTTTCGCAGTTGCCTGCCGATTTGCAGGGGTTTGCCGACAGCCTCGACCGTCATTTGAAGGAGGTCAATTCCGATTATGAGGCTAAGCGTTACAAAGGCTTGTTCCTTGACGGACCAGAGATTGTGCCGGCTCATAAAGGTCTGTTTGATAAGTGGCTTGGTGCCACGGGCAAGTTGGGCGGCCAGCGCAAAGTGCCCCGATTGAGCAATGACCGTGCATTGATTTCACGGCTGCTTGAGATGAATAATGAAATATGAATTAAACAACCATTTAAAATACAAGAGATATGTTTTCAAGATTAATTTCTTCCATTTTGTGCCTTGCAGTGGCTGTCGGGGTGTCGGCGGCACCTAAGTACATTTTCTATTTCATAGGAGACGGAATGGGAATGGGGCATGTTATGGCTACCGAGACTTATAATCGTACCGTGCTGGGCAACGACGAGCACATCACCATGATGCAATTCCCGGTGGCTTCGCTTGCCATGACCTACTCGGCAAGTAGCAAGATAACAGATTCGGCTGCTGCCGGAACGGCTCTTTCAACAGGATTCAAGACCAACAACGGAATGCTCGGAGTGACTCCCGATACCGTGCCTGTTACAAGTATTGCCAAAGAATTGAAATCGCGTGGTTATGGAGTAGCCATAGCAACTTCCGTTCCGCCCGATGACGCGACTCCGGGTGCGTTCTATGCGCATGTGCCGAGCCGCAGCATGTATTATGAAATAGGTCTTGACATGGCTCACAGTGGTTATGACATGTTCGTGGGTTCGAAATTGCGCGGATTGACCGACAAGAAGGGCAATAGCACCGGATTGCTCGATTCGCTCCGTGTAAACGGTTATACAGTGGTCCAAGGCAGGGCAGAATTTGAGAAAAACAAGGACAAGGATAAAATTGTGTTGCTCAACAACGACAGCTCGCTTGAGCATTTCGGTTATACGATAGACAGCATAGATGCCAATTTGCATCTGCCTTATGTCACCCAGGCTTGTCTCGACCACTTGATGCGTGTTTCGCCCGACAAGTTCTTCATGATGGTAGAAGGCGGAAATATCGACTGGGCGGCTCATGCCAATGATGGCGGTGCCGTAGTGAAGGAAGTCCTTAATTTCAACGAGGCTATAAGGATTGCTTATGATTTCTATTTGCAACATCCCGATGAGACGTTGATTGTCGTTACAGCTGACCACAATACCGGAGGAATGCAGATGGGCGTTTCGGGAGGACCTAAGGAGGTGAACTTGAAGAACATGGATTACCAACGCATTTCGATAGAGAAATTCCAACAATATTGCAAAGGTCTTATCGACTCGGGCAAGAATATCGACTGGGATGGCATGAAGGCATTCTTGTCGGAAAATCTTGGATTGTATTCGGCAATAAAGTTGAGCGAAGAGCAAAACGAGACTTTGAAGGAAAAATTTGAAAAGACATTTGTGGAACACGATAGTGACGACACGGAGACTTTGTATGCCACTTATAATGAATTTGTTGATGCAGTGTTCGACACGCTTGACCATTGCAACGGAATAGGTTGGACTACCACGAGCCACTGTGGTGATTTCGTCCCCGTGTTTGCCGTGGGAGTGGGAGCCGAGAGATTCAGCCAAGCTAACAATAATATAGAATTACCAATGAAGATAAGGGAAATAGTCGGCTTGAAATAAAGATTTTCGACGGTAATTTTTTCGATTACGATACAGCAGGCAGGTGTTTCGGCATTGCCTGCTGTTTTTGTTTTTGGGCAGGCTGCTTGCATTATGTGATGTAAAAAAAGAGGTTGTCCTCGTAAAGGACAGCCTCTTGCCATCATTCTTCTTGTTGAAGATATGATGAGTGTCGGTTCGTATCGGTTCGACATTCACATGTATCCACTATACTTACGACATAGGGAAATTTAGACTAGATGATTTGAGAACAACGCTTTTACACGCTTGTTACAATCACGTTCACACATGAACACATTGCAAATATAATGATATTTTGCATAAAAAAGTAATTTAAAAAGTAAAAATACGCGCTTAATGTAAAATTATCTTAAAATATGCCTTGTCGAAATAAAAATGACAGCATATTTCGTGGCGGCGCGTATCGCTTGCCTGTCGTTTAAGCAAATTTCTCGTGAATGAGCGGTGTCTTCATTTTGTTGAATTCGGAGCAAAAATGATTGTTTCACACCCCTCGAATTTGCCTTTTATTATGTCGTTGGCATATTCTATCGACATTTTGCGTGAGGACGGAGATTTCAGCCGGTAAAGTTCGATAAACGGATCTTTGTATTTGATGTGGGACATCAACTCGTCGATTGACGGGGCTTTGTCCATTGCGGCATATTCCTCATAAGTGTAGTCGGTGAATACGGTGTTGGAAGATATGCCCCTGCGGTCGAGCAAGTAGCCTTCAATAAGTTTTTGTGGCACGGCAAGAGTGCCGTTGTAGTACAGGTCGGACGGAGCGGGGTAGTTGGTGATTCGAGTCTTTGATTCGTCCATTGTCACCGGGACGAGATTGTCGTAGTTTCCTGCTGTTTTGTAAATAATCATTGGGGGTAATGCTGCCGCAGTTCCTACCATTTTTTGTTCATAACGGAAACTTTGTCCTTCTGACGGGTCGGTTGTGCTGCCCGATGTTTTGCAAGATATTGCTGCCATTGCAAGGAATAATAGTATGACGATCTGTTTCATGATAGTAATTTTATCTGTTTCCAATTGTAAATATACGTTTTTTGTTTAAACGATAGAAACAAATTGTCGTATGTTTCACATGAAACAATCAAAAAAGACAGGACGAAGGAGTTCCCTCCTTCGTCCTGTCCTATTGGCAGATGAAATATTTGCACGCAACGATGTTGCGATGGTTATTTCTTTATGAATTTCAATGTGGATGAATTGTTTCCTGTCGTTATGCGCACGAAGTAGTTGCCGGCAGGCAGGTTTTCGACATTGATTTGCATTGACGATGAGCCGTCGCCGTTGTAGCTTCCTATTGTTGCGCCGGCAATGTTGAACAGTGTCACATTATCGATTGCTTCGGTTGCTGTCACGTTGACGATGTCATCGGCCGGGTTGGGGTATACACCTGTTTTACCGGCATTTATTGTGCCTACGGCTCCGCCTTTGTTAGATAGTGTAAATGAACATGGTGGCAGGAGCATGCGGCTGCCGTCTTCGAGCATCAACATGTAGGACTCGCCATCTACGCCTTCGGTAAAGGTTCCGTAAAAATCCACGACTACGGTAGATTGTGGGTCGATTGCTATTTGTTTGGATGCAAATAACTTTATTTTAGAGCCTCCGCCGGCTGGATATAGATAGGCGTTTACTGAACCTAAATAGTCTGTATTTTCTGGGTTTGTAATCGTAGCCTGCAAGTGCATGTTGGTTGCATCAACGTTTTCATTCGACGGGATGAAAGTCGGAGCTCCGTTAAGCGAAATTTTAGGATTTCCCACTTTCACTTGAATCATGTCGTTGAGGGCTATTCCATCGCTTGTTATTAAAGCTAAGTAATATTGTCCGCTACCTTCAAATTCGATCTCTTGCGAAAGTGTAACAGTGACTTTTTCTCCGGCAGGAATCGTAACCACGCTGTAAGCAGCATAGTCGTATCCGTTATATACTATTTCTCCTGTGTTCATGTCGACAAGGCCGATTCCAAGTTCCTCGGAGAATGTTGAGGAGCCATTGTTGGATATAGTGGCTTCAACTTTGGCTTCAACTCCGTTGTCAATAATGGAGAGCAACGAAATGTTGTCGACATGTATGTTCTCTTGTGTTTTTACAGGAGCATTTTGCATGGTTACATTATCGCCGTCGACAACCATTTCCACATATTGGCTTCTTGTGTACCAGATGTGTATGTATTCTATGCCGTCGTCTTCATATTTGCGGTAAGCAGGATATACTTTGTATGTGCCGTCGGCTATGTTTGCCGGTATGTCAAATTGGATTACCGGTTGGTTTCCATACCACATTGGCATTCTTGTCCTGCGTGTGGAGAATGTCTGTGAAACAACTTCCCCGTTCATGTCCTTGATGATTGCTCCAAGGTATATGTCGGCATCGTTGCAACCTTGATTGTAGCATATACCCATTGCGATTGAAGAACTGGAGCCTTTTGTGGCAGTTTTAGTATTGTCTTCAAGATTATCGCATGTAATCTCAAATGTAAGGGCATCGTCGGCTTCAGGCACTTTTACGTTGATTATGGCACCTTGAGTGTAATTGTAGCCACTGTTGGAGCCGGCACCTGTGCCTTGTTCTCCCGGATTCAGTGCTGCAAGACGGAAATAACCGTCCGACAGGCCTCTCCATCCCCAGTTGACGTGGAAATAGCCTTCGGTGTTGTATCCGTCGATGATGAAGGCATGGCCTCCGCCCGATGATTGTCCTGTGTAGAACACGGGACGTGCGGCATCGATTTCACCCTTTACGATAGATACCCATTCGTCATATTGGCGATAGTCACGGTTGATGTATTGGATAGATCGTGAGTATCCGAAGTATTCTTGCAAGGCTATGGCCGGCATGAATGTCAACGCTCCGCTTGACCATCCGTATTCCATGTTCTGGGCGATTCCGCAATGGTACATGAGTTCGGCCACGGCATCTATCGATTCTTGGCTGCTGGTATCGTCATAAGTCCATTGCATCAAGTCCCACTTGTAATAAGTGTTTTCGAAGTCGGCTTTCAATTGAGTGCCGTTCCATGTGTAGTGGTTTTCGCCAGTTCCGTGTTCAGGATAGCGGTAATAGTACATCAGTTGGGCCAATGCCGTTGCGGCGCATCCTGTAGCGGCACGTTCACCGCCATAGTTGGGCAGTACCGGGCACATGTTGTTGTAAGGCTCGGTTTGGTCCCATTGGGTCTTGATGAGAGGCTCTACCTCGGTGTCGAATGTAGGAGCTGATGAGGCCGATGTGCTGATGCCGTTTTCGATGGCGTATTCTATCTGGCGGCCATATTCCGAAAGCCACCATTGCAAATTTTCGGGCAATTCCTCATAATTGAATGTACCGTTGTCGGCATAACCGAGGACAGGAGAGTCCACCATGTCATCGCCGGCAATTACGACGTAACCTGCGTTGTTGCCGTTGTCGACTACATAGAGGAGGTTGGAATTGGTCTTTTTAGAGACTGCGGTGTAGGCAATCTTTGGTTGTGCGCCCATTGTCGAAGCTCCGAGCGATTGTGTCTTGGCCGAGTTGCCGACAAATTGGCGTGCCAAAGCTATCGCTTGAGCTTCGCTTATCTGTTCGGCTTGCATTGAGCCAAACCCACAGCATGCCAAGGCGAGTAATAGATAATATGATTTATTCATTGAGGTAAAAAAGTTATAGTTATTTCTAAAGATTGTGGTATAATTAAGCTATAATAATTTCGGATGCAAAGGTATGTAAAATTGTGGGTATTTTTAGAAATTACAATAATTTTTGTCCGAATTGTTGCCAATATTATGTCTATTTGTAATCTTTTTTATTTCTATTTGCAAAGAACGGGCGGCATGCGTAGATTTTTTTGCATGCCGCCCGTCAAATTATGTCGTGTCGCCTATTGCGATGAGTTGGGATATCATCTTACGATGACCTTGAAAGCCGTGCCGCCTATCTTGACAATATATATGCCGGCTTTCATGTCGATAGTGTTGCTGCCATGATTCAAGTCGAACCTGCCTGCAAGGCTTCCGGCAATGGTGTAAATTTCTGCTTCTTGTGCATCGGCAGTTTCGATGTTCAAGGTCCCAACAGAGCCAAAGACTTTCACATTGGCATCGGTTTCGTTTATTTCCACGCTGCCGTTTTCTCCAACAAATATTTCTTTCGATGGGTCAGAATAAATATATTCTTCTTCACCGTTGGTGACGGCAGTGACGGTATAAGACAGGTTCTCTCCGTTACGCTTGCCGGGTGTTTCTATATACAGCGATGTCCCATAGGCTACATCGGCCGAGTACATGCGTGCTACTATGTCGCCTGCGTTCATTTCGCGTGTTATGGTCACGTCATCAATGAAAAGTATGGCATTGGTGCCGTATGGGTCGTTTGTATCGGCGTAGGTGATGACAAAATAGAAACTGTCGTAGTTGTAGGTGCTGAACGTGAATTCATACTCAGATGTGGTTCCGTTTGTGATGGTCTTGCGCTGCCAATCGGAATTTTCTCCGCTTGTCGCATCGGCTACAAGCACTCCTATTTCGGCAGCCGAGGAGCAGTTGACACCCATTGCCGAGATTTTTACTTTTGCCGTTCCTGCGGCTTTTGATGAAATGGCATAGACAGGGGTGTAGAGGAATGAGTATTGTCCACTTATGGAGTAATAGTTTTTAAGTCCTATCATTCCATTGGCCATCACCGATGTTATGGCTTCCCAGTTAGGATATTTTGTATATTCGTCGAGCAATGTTTGCAATTGGTTGTAGGCCGGTGTTGAAGTGGTTCCTTCTGTGATGCCATTGAAATCTTCTTTTTCGAGCGTGTAAGTGCCCGAGATTGGCATCGTGTAGTAGGAAATCGTGCTCAACGAGTAAAATATGGCATTGTCGGCGGCCTCCCAGTTGGCACGGAATCCGGCATCGCTTACTTCGGTGGCAGGCAAGGCTACGGGAGAGCCTACGCTTGTAGACGGGGCTTTTACGCACACTTGCGCCGATTCGGCCGACACGTCAACTCCGTCGGTGGCTTTTACTGTATAGAAATACAATGTGCCTTCGTCCAGGCCTTCAACTGTGTAGGATGTCCCTTCTACTTCCTTGTCTTGGATAAAATATTGCCTTGCATTGTTGCTGTCGTAGCTGAATACATTGAGGAAGTAGGCTGTGGCGGTAGTTACGGCATTCCAGTTGGCCGTGAATCCAGTGGCAGTGATGTCGGAAGCTGCTGCCGCGATTGGGGCAGAAATTGGCATGTCGGGTTCTTCGCTTGAGCCTGCGACTTGCTCTATCACAATGTCGTCGATAAACATCTCGGTTTCACCGTAGAATTGTATCAAGGTCGTTTTTGTACCGCCCGAAGCATTCAATGTGAATGTTTTCCAAGTTGTGTTTATCGTTGCATAACCACCTTCTGGGTCTCCATATATATCTCCATAGAAAACATAGGCATTGGTGGTACCTGTTTTTGTCCTTGCCGAGAATGTTATTGTGAAATTGCCGTTGTCGTCTGTCAAGTCGAGAACAGGTGTCGCTAAGACAGCATTCGTGCCATTGGCTAGGTAGCAACATCCTCCGGCCTGAAAGGCTTCTATTGCCGACCATCCATAGGTGTGCACATAATCACGCATTATGGTCTGATCGTCGTTTATGATGTTGGTCATGTCGGGCTGATCGATGGAGCCGGCAGCAAACAGACTGAAATCTTCGCTTATCACGACCGACGTTTCTTCGTCGGTATAGGTTGCAACCTGTGAGATGGCTTTCATGCTTGGCGCAGTATGGCGTTGTATGGCCGATGTGGGAAGCGTGTAGGCCGCATCGAGGCGCAATTGATTGATTTGGGCTGTCGGTGTCGCGGCTTGTGCGCAAGTGAAAGAAATTGCCGCTACGGCAGCCACCGTCAAGATATTTGAGTTCATTATTGTTTTACAATTATTTTTTCAATTTTTATTTCATTGTCGTATTCGGCTTTTACCAGATACAATCCACATTCCGGAACTTGGAATGAAGTTTCTCCTGCCGTAGCGATGCCGGTAGATATGACTTTTCCATCGGCAGTGTATATGTGTACCATAGCTTCATGCTCGGTTGTAACCGTTATTGAGCGTTCTTTCGATGAGATGGCAATAGGGGTGTCGGCCAATGAACTTTCAACACCCGACACATACAGGGAGCGTTCGATGAGTCGCGACTCGTTATTGCCTTCATATAGGCATGCTATTCCATATTTGTGAGTTCCGCCTACTACATTCTCATCTATGTATATGCTTGTCGAAGAGAATCCTATCAACTCATCGTCACGGTAGATGTTGAACCCGACAGGATAATAAGTGTCACGCATCGGGTCGTAGTCCCCGTCAAACTCTGGTTGCTCTCCGGCAACGAAATCCGATTCGTCTATCGTCGGGGCTGAGAGTTCGGCTCCGAGGAACACATTGTACTCAAGCATGTCGCTGCTCCAATCCTCACCACCGATTCTGACAATATTGCCAAGGTCATTGACCGGGGTGCTGTTGTCGCAAACGATGAGCACAGATCCTATTGTGGTATTTACGTTGATGCCAATGAGGTAGTCATAACCGGCTTCGATGGTGACAGGCGACAAGAGCTTTTTCTCGTTCCACCTACCCGAAGCATATTCCGAAGCATTTCGCTCGCTTATCAATTCAAATTCGTCATTTCCCGCCAGGCTTCTCCATACGCACACTTTATAGCTGGTGTTTGCCGGATCGGTCAAGGGTAAGAACTTGATGACAGATATTTCATATCCTATGTAAGCCTTCAAGTCGGAAGCGTTAAAGCGTTGGGCAACATCCATTTCCGAGCCTGTCAAGTATTGGTATATTATATTCAGGTCACTGGAGCCGTCGCTTGAACGTGAAAGATGTGTGTTCAGGTCCCATCTTAGTACCACATTGTTTTCATTGACACTTGTGGACATGTTTGTGATTATGCTTCCAGGCACTACCACCAATTGTTCCTCGAATGGAGAAACTTTGCCGTCATTGTATAGGACATCGACTTGATAGGTAGCAGAGGTGCTTGCAAGTGTGTTGTCTACAAATGATGTTTCGGTCGTTTCGGCAAGCATGGAGTTGTTTCTGAACACACGATACGTTTGCACGTCGGAATTTGTCGGGGCTTCCCACGATAATGTGACGATTCCCCTGCGGGCGGCGGCAGTGAAGTTTTGTACCGGAGCAGGGATGTCGCCGGCATTGTAGGTGAATGAAACGAGTCCGTTGTTCTCGGAGATGTTGTCAATGAACGAGTATGCCGGCTTGCCGTCGTTGGAAATGTAGGACGGAGTGGAATTCTCCGAGAATGCCGTTTTTTGGCTTGTTCCCGGGAAAGGTGCGCCTGCCGAGTTTATGTCGCCATAAGATGCCGGTGTAGTACCAGGATTGGATGATGCCGAGGCACATACGGTGTAAAGTCCTTGCTCGGCTCCCGAGTTTACAGTGTTGACGAATGCCGTGTTTCTCATTCGGTTTTCGTCGGCATGATAAAGAATGAGTCCATGACCAGGAATTGCGCGGTCAAATCCCTCTTGTTGGCGATTTTCGGCAATGTAATAATCTCCGTCGCGCATTGTCGGGAGCAGGTATGCGGCAGGCTGTGAAGATGCGGCAGGAATGTCGCTGACATTGGCAGTCCCATTCAATATTATAGGATCAACCCATCCGAATTGTATCTTTTGCCACATATTATAGTGTGCCGGAGAATCACCTGGCGACAAATATTCGTTCCAGTTTCCACCGGCCATTAGGTCCCATTCTCCGGTTCCTTCAAAGTAGCCGTTGCTTTCGTAATCCACATCGTAGAAGTCGGGAGCTCCGAGATTGTGCCCGAATTCATGACAAAGCACACCTACGGTAGACATTTGAGGCGTGGGCAGTTTGCGCAACAACTCGGGTTGGATGGTGTAGGTGCGGACTTGTATGCCGTCAAGGTATATGCCTTGCACTTCCGAGCTGTGCGACCATATATCGCTGTAATCAGCTGATGATTCTTGTCCCATTCCTTGATGGATTATTGATAGTCCGTCCAACTCTCCGTCTCCGTCGTTGTCAAATTGTGTCAGGTCGAGTCCGAATTGCGAATCGGCAGTGATGAGAGCCTCGCTGATGAGGTCGGTCATGTCCTCGGTGCTGTACATCGATTTGCTTCGCGACAATTGTATCCAACCGATAACGGTGACTTCGATGTCGAGCTGTCCGTAGGAGTTTTCCATGTAGAAATCATGGAAACTGCCAGTTCCGTTGTAGTTTTCGGCATTCATCAAGGCATCGAAATCGGCCGGTTGGAATGTCGTTTCGGTGTCGGCAAAATTTACAAGGAGCATGAGCAACTTGTTTTTCCCGGTAGACGGGAATGTGCTCTGTAACTGCAAGCTACTGTTGCCGCTTTGGCTTGCCTTTGTATCGGCAACCGATGGCAGCGAGTTGGCTTTGAGCAATTTCAACCTTGTCGCTGCTGCAGCATCATTCCCTGCATAAGGGATCTTAGATGCCACTATCTTGCCGTTGTCGTTTATTTTGGCATACATCATGTAGCCGTTGTCGGCCTGTTCAAGCAAGTAGCCTTGTGGCGTTTCAATCCAATGTCGATGCTCATCGCCACGGAGTCTTAATGTGACTGTCGTACCATCGGGTTGTGTATATGAAATATCTTTCGGAAATGCCGGAACTGAATGAACCGGCATTGTCCAAAAGATGTTCATGAGACAGATTGCACAAAGTGCTTTCAAATAAAATTTCATCTATCTTGTCGTGTCAAAATTATCTTATTACTTTAAAGCTGTTGTTCCCAACTGAAATTACATATACGCCATTGGTCCAATCCGAAGCAGGCACGATGGTATCGGTGCCGTCGGCAACGCCTGTGTAAACAAGCATTCCTGTTACCGAATAAACAGCAATATTGTCGCCTTCGTTTGCTCCTGCAATCCTATAATTGCTGCCATCGAACGATGCGTAAACTTTTACTGCTGCGTCTTGCGCAAGTGTGTTTTCAACATTGTCGGTAAACGGTTGTATTTCAATCCAAGGAGTTACATTGAAGCAATATCCCTTCATCTCGGGTGAGAATTCGTCGGCACGGCACCATTCTCCAAGAGCATCAAAGTCGCTGTCGGGAAGAGCCTTTGTAGGTTTCACATAGAGAGAAGTCTGTCCGTTGGCACGCTTGCGAGGGTCGCCACTGAACCAAGTGCGATATGTTCCTTGTGGGATAGGAGAGTCGAGGGTAATGTTGTCGTCATATTCCACTGCAATGTAGAATGTACCTTGAACTTCTATCGGAGTTTCAAAGTCGTGCGCATATCTGATTGGCTTGTAGATGCCACCGTCGGCATAGGCATCAACGAGCTTCTCGCTCCAAGAGTATATTGGGTTGTCCATGTCGGGTTTTCCGTCCTTTTCTGGATATATAACATGGGTAACTTCCTTTTCTGAGTCGTCGCCTTGTTCAAGGTTCTCATTGTCGAAGATGAAGATGCCATATTCAAGTACGTTGTATGTGATGGAAGAAATCTTCAGTTTCACATCGGCAGGTATTTCCACACGTTCGGCAATGCTGCGGTAGTAGTGGTTGACACCTACGGCATAGTCGTAGTACACTTCGTGAGTGTCATAGTCTTGGATTGAACCGTCTTCACGATAAGCAGGCAGGTCATTTTGCTGGTAAATGCGGTCGAGTACGTCGTTTGCAGTTTGGATAGGCGTAATGTCGCTCACGCCATCAGTAGGAATAACTTCCGGAGCAAAACTCAATTGGAACTTGGATGTTCCACCCTCATTTGTAGCTTCGAGAATTATTTCATAAACACCTGTTGCAGGGAATGTTATTTCGGGTTCGGCAGCAGTCGGATCCGATATTTCGGCATCCTGGTCTCCTGTTACGCTCCATTGGTATGTTTCTGCGCCTTCCACGTTGTTAATCATCTTTACAGGCTGGTTGCCAAATAGCATTTGCATCCCGGTAAATACATCTTGGGTGAGGTTTGGCAGGTAAATATTTCCTGTCGGAGCCAATACCATCCCTTCGGCAGTCAATGTGAAGTCATCGATTGCGATGTATCCGTCGCCGCTGTATTCAGAGCAAGCCCAGAAGCCGAAGCAGTATTCTGCTGTGGTTTCTGGAATGAATGTGAGCTCAACGCGTTGCCATGAAGATATGGTCATGTCGGAAATTTCGGTAAGTACGGTGGTGTGAACATCCGATGACTGGTCTTGTCCGACGGTAACTTTGAATTTGGCAGTGTTGTTTCCTCCCGGCATGTACAGATAGAACGACAATGTGTATTCCTTGCCAGCTTCCATTTCGAGCAGCGGAGAATATGCAATGTCTTGACGGCCTGTAGTGAGTGAAGATGTTGTAATCATGTAGTAGGTACCAGACACTGCGTCAAGATATGTGAGATTGGCAGTGAAGAACGGGTTGGCTCCTGTTGTCAGCCATCCTGTGGGAAGGTTGTCGCCGCTGTAATGGGTTTCATCGTCGAATGTCTCGTAGTAGGGTATCGTAGGCAGCCATTCAGGAGTTTCCTGCGAGCCGCCGGTGATTGAGAAATCGTCAATCATGATGAAGCCGTCGTTGCTCAATGCCGAGCAAGCCCAGAAGGCAAAGCAGTATTGGCCTGTGGTTTCAGGCGTGAATGAAAGCTGTACAAGCTCCCACGGGCTTGTGGCAGCATCTTTCTTCTCATACAGGATTGTAGCCTGTGCATCTTCGGCCTGGCCTTGTCCTACGGTAAATTTCATTGACGGGGTGCGGCTTCCTTGCTGCATTTGCAAGTAGAATGAAACGGTGTAGTTGACACCTGCTTCCATTTCCATTAACGGAGTATAGGTGATGTCGTTCCTGCCCGAGCTCATCGATATGCTTGCTACAAGAAGGTTCTCGCCCGAGTGGGGTGTATATCCCCATTCAAGGCCGTTTACGACTTCAAATGGAACGCTTCCTGTCGACAGCCATCCGGTTGGGACTCCGCCTATTTCTCCATTGGCAAAGTGTGTAGCATCGTCAAAAGATTCCTCATAAGGAATTGTGGCTGTCCATTCTTGCGCCATGGCAGTGTGGCTGCATAATCCTATGCATGCAAGCAATGCGATTAAGCCGATTGTTTGTAGTGATTTTTTCATAAAATCGTTTTTGTGTAAATAAATATATGATAATTATAAAGTCCTTGAGGTTATTGTCAAGCGAAAAATGTGCCGTTTCTTTAATTGACGTTGCAAAAATAAACATATTTTCTTAATATTAGTATAATTCTTGTAATTATACTGAAGTTGGCTGTCATTTTGTCAAAAAACATATACTAAATGATTTCATTGTGTAGCTTTCGCAGAGTGCATATAAAAATCATGTCGATTCTTGGCGTTGAATCGACATGATGTGGTATCGTGATGGAATTGTTTGAAAAGCGTCAAGAATTGCGTATCTGTCCGTCACCTTCTATCAAGTATTTGTAGGTTGTTATCTCTGGCAATCCCATAGGTCCTCTTGCATGAAGTTTTTGGGTGGAAATGCCGATTTCAGCTCCAAATCCGAATTGGCCTCCGTCGGTAAATGATGTGGGAAGATTGGTGTATACACATGCTGCATCCACTTCTTTTAGGAAACGATTGCAGGCATCCTTGTCTTCGGCAACTATGCTTTCGCTGTGTTTGGAAGAGTACGTTGCAATGTGTTCAAGAGCTTCGCCGATATTGTCGACAGTCTTTATCGACATTTTGTAATCCATGTATTCATGTCCCCAGTCCTCTTGCGTGGCATGATGCAGGAAAGGATATTTCCCGGCGAGCGCGTCATGGGCGCGAGGGTCGGCATGGATTTCCACATTCTTGTCGGCAAGTGGAGCCACGAGTGCAGGGAGGTCGGAGAGCCGAGAGGAATCGATGATGAGCGAGTCGAGGGCGTTGCACACGCTCACGCGACGAGTCTTTGCATTGAATACGATGTCGCGTCCTTTCTTTAAGTCTCCGCTTGAATGGAAATAGCAATTGCATATTCCGGCTCCGGTTTCTATGACCGGGACTCGCGAATGCGTCCTTACGAAGTCGATAAGGCCTTTGCTGCCCCGAGGTATTATCAAGTCGATGTATCCTGCGGCTTCAAGCATCTCGGCTGTCGCTTCATGTGAAGGGGGCAATAAGGCTACTGAGTGCAGCGGCATTGCTGTCGCTTGCAGTGTTTGCTTGATTATGTCGACAATAGCTTGATTGGAGCATTGTGCGTCGCTGCCTCCTTTGAGAATCACTGCGCTTCCGCTCTTCACGCATAATGAAAACACGTCGAGTGTGACATTGGGACGGGCTTCATAAATGATTCCTATGACCCCGAACGGCACGCTGACCTTGCGCAGGCGCATTCCGTTGGGACGAGTCCATTCGTCGAGAGTGCGGCCGAGTGGCGACGGCAGGGACACGACATTGCGTATCCCGTCGGCAATTGACTTGATTCTTGAAAGGTCAAGCAGAAGCCTGTCATATTTTGGATTGGCCTTGTCCATGCGGGAAAGGTCTATTTTGTTGGCTTCAAGTATCTTGTCGGCGTTTTTCTCGGTTTCGTCGGCAAGCCGCATCAGCATGTTGTCAATTTCTTCTGCCGTGGCTAAATTAAGCTGCCTCGATGCTTCACGGGCAGCTTTGAGAATGTCGTTCAGCTCTTGTGACATTTTATTCTATATATAAATAATTATAATGTATCAACGGACGTTCACCTTGCTTGCCTATCATCTCGGTTGCAGTGTCGCTGTCGCATCCGGCTCGCCCTATTGCAAATTGTTTTCCGTCGGGGGCGATTATTTTTACCAAGTCGTCCTTTTCAAATTCTCCTTTCACTCGTGTCACGCCCACAGGCAGCAAGCTCGAAGCCCTATTGGCCGACATGAGTGCGTCGTAGGCTCCTTGGTTGACATAAATTTCACCTTTTGCAAAGCTTTTGCTGTGCGCCATCCATTTTTTCATTCCCGATACAGGATGTGCCGATGGGGCAAATCGCGTGTACGGGATTGAACGGTCGGACGATGTGACACGAACCAGGATGTCATCGCGCTTGCCGTTTGCAATGAAGACGGCAATGCCTTCGTTGGCCACTTTGCACGCCGTGGCATATTTGGACATCATGCCTCCTCGACCCAAAGATGATTTGGATTCTTGGATGAACGAGTCGACATTAGTGTTGTCGGTTGCAACGTCTATGTCGCGTATGACATGCGAGCTGGCATCGGCAGGATCTCCGTCATATACGCCGTCGACATTGCTCAGCAGTATGAGGGCATCGGCATCCATCATGGCTGCCAGCAATCCCGACAATTCGTCGTTGTCGGTAAACATCAGCTCGGTGACAGATATAGTGTCGTTTTCGTTCACGATCGGAATCACGCCATTTTCGAGCATCACTTCCATGCAATGTTTCTGGTTCAAATATTGGTGCCGTGTCGAGAAATTTTCTTTTGTGGTCAATACCTGTCCGCATGTTATGCCATGCTCTCTGAACAATTCGTAGTATCGGTTTATCAGTTTTGCTTGTCCCACTGCTGAGAAGAGTTGCCGCGAAGACACGGCATCAAGGTGTTTCTTCAATGTTGGCGAGCCTTTCATCTCGCTGCGACCCGAAGCCACGGCTCCCGATGTTACCATGATGACCTCTATGCCTTGTTTATAGATATGGGCTATTTGGTCGCTCAGAGCCGACATCCTTGTAATGTCGAGCGAGCCATCGGGGCGAGTCAGGACATTGCTTCCTATTTTTATTACTATTCTATTGTATGCAGCCAACGTTGTTTAGCATTTAAAGTTTTGGATGGGCAAAAATATAATAAAATGGTAATAAAATCAAGAATGGTAAAAGAGTGATTCTCGAGCTTTGTCATGAGAAGGGAATTTTGGCCTATGTCAAGCCGGCAGGGTAGGGGAGTGGTGGCTCATTTCCCGAATGAGAGATAATATGCCCGTTGTTCTGGAGAGAACCGTTCTATGGCATAGCGCAACATTGTGCGAGGCATGAGACGTGCATTTTGCTGCAAATATGTTTCAAGCACTGTGCAGTCTTTTTTGCCTATTTCGCGAAGCATCCATCCCGAGGCTTTATGTATCAGGTCTTCTTTATGGTTTAGCATGGAATCGACTATGGCAATGGTCGTGTCAAACTTGCCGTGGCGAATGAGCGTCATTGTAGACACGATGCCCATGCGTTGTTCCCACATTGATGCAGATGTGGCAAGATTCAAGGCTATTGAGTCGTCGCCTATGAGCAGGATGTGGTTTCCTAATATATATGGTGCCGACAGGTCTACCAAATCCCAATTATTGATGTAGGCCGTGTGTGACAAATAAAAATCTACTATTGAGTTTTTCTTGTCGGTGTCGCTTTTGCATTTTTTGTAGGCTTCGACGAGTGCGAGCAGTGCCGCAAGCCTGAACTCATGAATCTGGTCAGTAAGCAATATCTCAATCTGCTCATGAGGCAGGTCGAAATATTGTTTTGATACTTTGCGGTTGAGTGGGACGTTGAGACCTATGAAAATGTCCCCCTCGCCATATTCGCCTTTGCCGGTTTTAAAAAACGAGGACAAAATTTTTATTTTATCGTTATTGGCAAAACTTTTCAGTTCTGTTTTCCATTGTTCGGTGTTGTGTTGTGTGGTTTGTGTCATGGTTCAAAGGTAGTAAATTTTCATGTCGGTAAAGTAGAAATCCTTGTGATTTTGTGACCAGTTCCACGAAAATGTTACAAATATTCAATTCTCAAAGCTTTAAGTTGTATATAATTTATTGTAATACAGTTAGTTGGTGCTAAATTTCGCAGTGTGGGCAATTACAAGAAAAAATGAAAAGTAGGCAAAATGCAAAAGGTTGTGAATTATATGATATGTTTTTCGCATATTTATTACTTTTGTGCAATTTAAAGAGAGACATTGCATGGTATTGAATTATATTTGGATAGCTTTCTTCATTCTGGCTTTTGTTGTTGCTTTAGGGGAAACGGTATTTAACGGAAATCTTGAAATTTGGAGTACGATAATGAATTCGTCGTTCGACTCGGCGGCGCAGGCTTTTCAAATATCCATAGGATTGACCGGAATATTGTCATTATGGATGGGACTGATGCGCATAGGCGAGCAAGGAGGCGTCATCCAAGTTTTCGGAAGATTGATAAGTCCGTTGTTCGTTCGTTTGTTTCCCGGCATCCCGAAAGACCATCCGGCGATGGGTTCAATCTTCATGAACGTGTCGGCTAATATGCTTGGCCTTGACAATGCCGCAACTCCTCTCGGGCTGAAAGCCATGCAAGAACTTCAATCCTTGAACGACAAGAAAGATACGGCCACTGATGCCATGTTGATGTTTCTCGTGCTGAATGCATCGGGGTTGTGCATAATTCCGATAGGCGTGATGATGTACAGGGCGCAATGTGGCGCAGCCAATCCTACCGATGTTTTCATGCCAATCTTGATTGCTACTTTTATAGCCACGTTGATAGGCATAATAGCATTGTGTATCAAGCAAAGGATAAATATGCTTGACAAAGTGATTATTTCATGGCTTGGCGGCATGACGCTCGTGATAGGTGGTGCTGTGTGGTTTCTGTCGACGCTGGATGAAGAACAAATACAGTATTATTCGAGTTTTGCGGCTAATTTCCTCTTGTTTTCGGTAATCATAGGGTTCATCATAGCCGGATTGAGAAAGCGTGTCAACATGTATGACGCATTTATAGACGGGGCAAAAGATGGATTCAAGACAGCCGTCATGATTATCCCGTATTTGGTCGCCATACTTGTTGCAATAGGAGTGTTCCGCGCGTCAGGTGCTATGACTGTACTCACCGACCTTGTCGCGCAGGCAGTCTCGTTCATGGGATTCGATTCGGAATGGGTTGGTGCGTTGCCTACGGCTTTGATGAAGCCTTTGAGTGGAAGCGGTTCCCGAGGAATGATGGTCGATGTGATGAACACTTACGGTGCTGATGCTTTCGTATCGAAAGTTGCGGCTTGCATGCAAGGAAGCACCGATACCACGTTTTATATCCTTGCCGTGTATTTTGGCAGCGTTGGTGTTAAGAAGACGCGCTATGCCGTGCCTTATGCTTTGCTGGCCGATGTCGTGGGTTCAATTTCTGCCGTGGCTGTTGCATATCTGTTTTTCAAATAGGAAATTAGTATTTGCCATTTGAACTGATATTGTTAAAAAAACGCTATATTTGCGCTTGAAAAGACAGTGTCGAATGGCAAGTTTGATATTTGATGCCGAAGGGGTGGAAATGCCTGCTTTGGATAGAAAGACAATAGAAAAATGGATTACCGCCGTTGCCGGGAAGTTTGGAAAAACGGTGGGCGCGTTGACATACATTTTTTGTAGTGACGACAAGATAATAGAAGTCAATCGAGATTTCCTGAAACATGATTATTATACCGATATAATAACTTTTGATTATTCCACGCACAGGCGTATAAGCGGCGACATGTTTATTTCGCTCGACACGGTGCGCAGCAATGCAGAGCTTTTCGACAAGCGATATGAAGATGAGTTAAACCGTGTGGTGATACACGGCGTGCTGCATTTGCTCGGTATAAACGACAAGGGCGAAGGCGAAAGGGAGATAATGGAGCAGCATGAGAATGATGCCCTTGAAATGCTCTACAGCGGGAATTATTGAGGCTTCTTGCCGATGAGCACGCCTAAGTCAAGAAAGTAATTCAACACAAGATAACGTAATTATAACATATAAAAATGAGGTTTGATTATGACGTCATAGTTGTAGGGGCGGGTCATGCAGGTTGTGAAGCTGCATGTGCCGCGGCCAATCTCGGCTCGCGCACGTTGCTTATAACTATGGACATGAACAAAATCGCACAAATGAGTTGCAATCCGGCTGTTGGCGGCATTGCAAAAGGGCAGATTGTTCGAGAAATTGACGCACTTGGCGGACAGATGGGCATCGTTACCGACAGGGCTTCGATACAATTCAGGATGCTTAACCGCTCGAAAGGTCCTGCGATGTGGAGCCCGCGTTCCCAAGCCGATCGTACCCGATTCATCGAGGAATGGCGCAAGATTGTTGAGAACACGCCGCGTCTGTTCATGTGGCAAGACACCGTGACGGGAGTAGAAGTGACCGACGGTGCTATTTCGGGAGTCAAGACATCCCTTGGCGTGACATTCAAGGCTCGTGCTGTTGTCCTTACTGCCGGAACGTTTCTAAACGGCTTGATGCACATCGGTCGTGTAATGATACATGGAGGCCGGATATCTGAGCCTGCTTCTTACGGAATCACCGAGCAGTTGAAGGAGATGGGGTTTGAAACGGCACGGATGAAAACCGGTACGCCTGTCAGGATAGATGCTCGTTCAATACACTTTGACTGTGCCGAAAGGCAGGATGGTGAAGATGATTTCCATAAATTCTCTTTCCTCCCCAGTGTGAAAAGGAAATTGACGCAACGTCCATGCTGGATAATATACACAAACCAAGCCGTGCATGACGTGTTGCGTGAAGGATTGCCCGATTCACCGTTGTATAACGGACAGATTCAAAGCATAGGCCCTCGCTATTGCCCGAGCATAGAGACCAAGATAGTTACTTTTGCCGACAAGGACAAGCACCAGCTATTCCTCGAGCCGGAGGGCGAAACTTCCCAAGAGTATTATCTTAACGGATTTTCCTCGTCTCTTCCGTTGGATATCCAGTTTAAGGCGTTGCAGTTGATTCCTGCGCTGAGAGATGTGCAGATTTATCGTCCCGGATACGCCATAGAATACGATTATTTCGATCCTACGCAATTGTTGCACACACTGGAAACAAAGCGTGTCAGAGGATTGTTTTTTGCCGGACAGGTAAACGGGACCACCGGCTATGAAGAAGCGGCAGGGCAGGGGCTTGTGGCAGGCATTAACGCGCACAGGTCGATAAACGGTCTGTCTCCATTCGTCCTCGGGCGTGACGAGGCCTATATAGGAGTGCTTATCGATGACCTTGTCACGAAAGGTGTAGATGAGCCATATCGCATGTTTACTTCTCGCGCGGAATATCGCATATTGTTGCGTCAGGATGATGCCGATATGAGGCTTACGGAAAAAGCTTATGAAATAGGCTTGGCAACTCGCGAGCGATACGACTTGATGCTTTCAAAACGCGCCCAAAGGAACAATATAATAGATTTTGCCCATAATTTCTCGATAAAGCCGTCATTGATAAATGGCCAACTTGAGGCATTGGGCACGACGCCTCTGAAACAAGGCGTGAAATTGCATGACTTGATTCTGCGTCCGCAGCTCGACATAAAGACTTTGGCCGGAATAGTCGCTCCGCTTGCAGCCCAGCTTGACAAGGTGGAGCCGGAGCGAAGGGATGAGATTATAGAAGCTGCTGAGATCATGATAAAATATCAGGGCTATATCGACAGGGAACGTGTGATAGCCGACAAGATTCAGCGTCTTGAGAATATTAAATTGAAAGGAAAGTTTAAATATGCCGAGTTGAAGTCTTTGTCGACCGAGGCTCGCCAAAAGCTTGAAAAAATAGACCCGGAGACGATAGCGCAGGCTTCGCGCATTCCTGGCATCTCTCCGAGTGACATAAACATACTCCTTTTGTTGATAGGTAGATAGGAAGAAAATGTTTCACGTGGAACATGTAAAATGACATTGATATATGGAAAAAGAAAAATTAGACAAAATCAAGAGCATTATTCGAGATGTGCCTGATTTTCCTGTTAAGGGAATTCTTTTCAGAGACCTTACCACCGTGCTTAAGGACGGCGAGGCTTTGCATATAATAAGCGAAGACTTGAAAGAGATATATTCGGGTCTTGGGGTGACTAAGGTCGTGGGCATTGAAGCTCGTGGATTTATATGTGGTTCTATTCTGGCTCATGAATTGAATGCAGGATTTGTGCCTTTGAGAAAACCCGGAAAGTTGCCGGCCGACACGATCCAGAAATCTTACGAGAAGGAGTACGGATTTGACGTAATCGAGATTCACAAGGATGCCATCGATGAAAATGACGTTGTGGTTTTGCATGATGATTTACTTGCTACCGGCGGAACGATGGCCGCTGCTTACGAACTGGTGAAATCGATGAATCCAAAAAAAATATATGTGAACTTCATCGTCGAGCTTAGCGACTTGAACGGGCGCAAAGTTTTCCCCGATGGCGTTGATGTGCGTTCTCTTATTGTTTATTGAGAGGTTAGGGCATGACGCGCGAAGATCTGAAAGAAAAAATCGAGCTGTTGCCCGAGAGCCCGGGTGTCTACATGTATTTTGACAAGGATGGCACGGTTATTTATGTGGGTAAGGCAAAAAAACTGAAACGTCGCGTCAGCAGCTATTTCAATCGTGTACACTCGGTTGCCCGAACCAATATGCTCGTGAGGAAAATTTGCGACCTCAAGTATATAGTTGTCGGGAGCGAGGAGGATGCGTTGCATCTTGAAAACAGCCTTATAAAGGAATATAAGCCGAAATACAACGTCCTGCTTAAGGACGACAAGTCTTATCCGTGGATATGTGTTACAAATGAACTATATCCACGGGTATTTCTTACTCGTACCGTGACAAAGCAGGGAGGAAAGTTCTTTGGTCCTTATGCCAATGTGCAGATGGCAAAGACGGTGCTTGAAACGTTGCGCGAGATGTATCCAATAAGAACGTGTCGATGGCCGATAACTGAGGATGCAATAGCCAAGCAGAAATACAAAGTGTGCCTGCAATATCACATAAAGAATTGCAAAGGATGTTGCGAAGGCTTGATTCCTGTTGAACTATATAGAAAATACTTCGATGAAATAAGGCAGATATTGAGTGGAAACATTCAGCAGGTGTGCGACTACTTGAAGGATGAGATGACCGCTCTCGCATCCGAAATGCGCTTTGAAGAGGCTCAAGAAGTGAAAGAAAAATATCTTCTTGTGGAAAAATACAAGTCTAAGTCGGTAATCGTGAGCATGCAGATTCACAATGTCGATGTCTATTCGATTGAAGGAGATGACGACTGCTACTATGTGAATTACATGCATGTGCGCAACGGCTCGATAGTGCAAAGCATGACTTTTGAATACAAGAAAGAGCTCGATGAAACCGAAGCCGAGATTCTGTCGATGGCTATAAACGAGGCGCAGACTCGATTTGAAAGAAAGGCAAGGGAAATTGTAGTGCCTGTGCTTCCCGATGTCGAGTTTGAAGGCGTGGAGGTGACAATACCGCAGAAGGGGGATAAGAAGAAATTGCTCGACATGTCGTTGCGAAATGCCAAGCAATATAAGCTCGACAAGTTGAAAACTGCCGAGAAACTTAATCCCGAGCAGCGTGTCATGCGGACTTTGACCACAATGCAACGAGATTTCCGATTGAAGGAATTGCCTCGACACATAGAATGCTTTGATAATTCAAATATTCAAGGGACTAATCCTGTTGCATCGTGCGTGGTGTTTAAGAATGCCAAGCCTTCAAAACGTGACTACCGCCATTTTAATATAAAGACAGTGGTGGGCCCCGATGACTTTGCTTCGATGAAGGAGGTGCTGACTCGTCGTTACACTCGCTTGATGGAGGAGGGCGAGGAGTTGCCGCAGCTCGTGATTGTCGATGGTGGCAAAGGCCAGCTCAGTGCTGCCGTGGAGGCTTTTGATGCGATGGGATTGCGTGGGAAAATAGCTCTTGCAGGCATAGCCAAGCGTCTTGAGGAAATCTATTTTCCAGGCGACAGCGTGCCTTTGTACATAGACAAGAACAGCGAGTCGCTGAAGGTGGTGCAACATTTGCGTGATGAAGCCCATAGGTTTGGCATAACGCATCATCGCAATAGGCGTAGCAAGGGGCAGTTGCATTCAACATTTGACGACATTAAAGGCGTTGGAGAAAAGACTCGCGATGCTCTGCTGAAGCATTTCAAGAGCTTGAAGCGTGTAAAGGAAGCTTCTATCGATGAAATTGCCGAAGTAGTAGGTCCTGCCAAGGCAAAAATTGTATATGATGGGTTGCGAAGCGCAATCGTAGAGACGAGATAATCGAAAAAAAACGTAAAATAATGAAAATTGTAATACAACGTGTGACGCATTCGTCGGTGTCGATTGCCGGAGAGCTGCATAGCTCGATTGGCAAAGGACTGATGGTGCTTGTGGGAGTCGTGAATGGCGATACTGAAACCGATGTTGACTGGCTTGCCCAAAAGACTGCGAATATGCGCATTTTTGACGATGAAAACGGCGTTATGAACAAAAGCGTTATAGAAGTCGCGGGAGAAATCCTGGCCGTGAGCCAATTTACGTTGGCTGCGTCCACAAAGAAAGGTAATCGCCCGTCTTATATTCACGCTGCAGGCCATGACCTTGCGATTCCGCTTTATGAACGTTATTGTTCGAAGGTTGAAGAATTGGTAGGTAGGCCGGTAAAGAAAGGTGTATTCGGTGCCGACATGCAAGTCGAGCTGGTGAATGACGGACCTGTCACAATCATTGTAGATTCAAGATTAAAAGATTAAATTTGCAATATATGACACTCGATGAAGCACAAGAGCGTGTCGACGCATGGATTCGCACTTATGGCGTGAGATATTTCAATGAATTGACCAATATGGCTGTGTTGACCGAGGAAGTTGGCGAGCTGGCAAGGGTCATTGCGAGAAAATACGGAGAACAATCGTTCAAACCCGGAGAATCGGGCGATAATCTGCCTGAAGAACTTGCCGACGTGTTGTGGGTGTTGATTTGTATCGCAAACCAAACAGGTGTAAACTTGACCGAAGCTCTTGAAAATAGTTTCAAGAAGAAAACTTCAAGGGATGCCACGAGACACAAGGAGAATGAAAAATTGAAATAAAAATTTTAAAATATAGCATATAATCATGGAAGAACAAATCCCAAACAAGTATTTGCAAGCGATAAACGACAGTAAGGTCGTTACTGATGACATGCAGGTAAAGGCGGCTGTGGATAAGATATTGTCGGATCACCTCGATGAAAACAGAAACGAGGATGTGTATAGGTTCATGTTCAATTGCATTGACTTGACAACGCTCAACAGCACCGATTCTGAACGCTCTGTTGCTGAATTTGTTCAGAAGGTGAATAATTTTGAGGAAAATTATCCGCAATATGAGAACGTGGCGGCAGTGTGCGTTTATTCAAATTTTGCCAGTGTGGTGAGGCAGACTCTTGAGGTGAGCGACGTGAACATTGCCGTTTGTTCGGCCAATTTCCCTTCGTCGCAAGCTCATCTTGAAGTAAAATGTGCCGAGACGGCTCTTGCCGTCGGTGATGGTGCAGATGAAATAGACATAGTGTTGAATCTTGGTTATTTCTTTGACGGTTCTTACGAGGAAATGTGTGACGAAATTTCCGAGATAAAAGAAGCTGCCGGTAATGCAAAGTTGAAAGTGATACTTGAAACAGGAGCATTGAAGAGTGCCAAAAATATAAAGAAGGCTTCGATTTTGTCGATGTATTCAGGTGCCGATTTCATAAAAACTTCAACGGGGAAAATCTATCCCGGAGCAACGCTTGAGGCCGCTTATGTGATGTGCAAGTGTATCAAGGAATATGCCGATAAGCATGGAAGGATGATTGGATTCAAGGTATCGGGAGGTGTCCGTACCACTGAAGAGGCTTTGCAATATTATACAATCGTGAAAGAGGTGCTTGGCGAAAACTGGTTGACAAACGAATATTTTAGGATTGGTGCGTCAAGTCTTGCCAATAACTTGTTTGTCGACATCGCCGGCGAAGGTACGAAAGCCTTTTAGGTAGTATAAAATCTAAAGGCCGATAGGAGCTAAAAAATTAAAAGCAGCCGTATTCTTGAGTGTGAATTCGGCTGCTTTTATGTTGTTACGATGCCTGCTATTTTGATGTTCCTGTACCGGATGCAGGAGCCGGAGTTGACGGTTCTTCGGTTTTGTCCACTTCGCCAAGATCCATTGTGCATGAGTGTCTCCATTGCGGATGTTCAACCACTGCGGCACCTACGATATTGAAGTCGGGGGTGAGCAAGTTTGTTCGGTGTCCGCGCGAAGGCACTCCGTCATCGATAATCAGTTGTAAGACTATTTCTTCTGGCGCATCGTTCCCTGCGGCCAGATTTTCGGCGCAATGCCCGTTAAATCCGAATTTTTGCAGTCGCTCATAAAATTGCGTGCCATCGCTGCTGTTGTGCTCAAAGAAATTGTTGTCGCGCATGTCTATGCCGTGTTTTCTTGCCGCATTATATAGCCGGCTGTCGTGGTAAAGCGGTTGCATTGGTGTCGTTGATTCAAGAGCCTGTATGCACTCCACGACGGAAGCTTTTCCCTCGGATGTCCGTATGTAGATGCCTTGGGAGTTGGTGTATACCATTCCGTCAGAGTGAAATTTTGCAAGTCTGGGTTTTACCACCTCACGGGCATACCGTGGTGGGTCGGAGCGTAATTTATTTATTTCAAAGATTACCTCGCGTTCGGTTTCGGATATTGTCATTACATCTTTTGCCGTGTTCAGGCTTTCGTCCCAATCTTGAGCCATTAACAAGCTGGCCGCACTCACAAAGATTGAAAATAATAGATGTTTCATAATACGAGCAATATTGGTTTGTTCAGGCAAATATAACGAAAAAGCCGGAAAGTATGAATCTCTCCGGCTTTGTGCATGGGGCGTGTTTTATTTCACGAATATTTTTATAGGCTTGGAGCATTCGTTTGTTGTCACGAAATAAACTCCATAGGGGAGTGTCAATGTCATTCCCGGCTCAATTGTGTCAATGCTTCTCACCAACATGCCACGAGAATCGAATATGCGGCATCCCGTATGTACATCGTCACAAATAAATCTTATCTCAGTGTTGTCGTAGGTTGCCACTGCCAATGGTTTGTCGGTGGTTATTCCGCTTACCGACGAAGCATCAACGGTAATGACATTTGACGGAACCGACAAGTACCCGAGTCTTGAAGACTGAACCGAATAGGTATGTTTGGTTCCTGCTTGCAGGTCGTTGAAGTCCATAAACGGTTCTTCGGCTTCGGCAATATGCTCGGTCGTTTTTGCCGTAGTCCCGTCATAAATTGTGCGCGTCACCACATAAAAGTCTATTGTTTCAGATGCCGGAGTCCATTCTGCACGATAGCTTGTCCCGTCGATATTGGTTGCCGGCAGAGCTTTCAACTGCGACAGTGAAGGCACGGGATAGGCCGTACCGCTAAGAGGGATTGCAAAGCTGCCTGTCAGTCCTCCATCCGAGAAAAGCAGGTTTGCCGAGTGTTCGCCTATGGCACTAGGCGTGTATGTGATGCGCAATGTGAAGCCTGCATCGCTGTTTATGGTGGAAGCCGGTATGCTGGTTGCCGATACCGAGAACATTGATTTATCGGTGCCGTACAGGGTGATTGTCAGATTTCCCACTATATTCTCACCTCTCACTATCACGTCAAGTTGTTGCGAAGACCCCTCGGCTGCTTCAAATTTATATTGGCTTCCTGTCGTCGGGCTTATCAATACAGGCTCTCCCGAATAATGCTCGGCCGAATAAGTTTGTCCCTTGCGATTACCCCAGATATATTCGATAAGTTCCGGATCGTCGACAAACGGGTTGCGGTTGCCTTGGATGTTGAATACCTCTTCGTTGCGGTCAATCTCTTTTTGGTCGACAGGGTCGTTCCTTGACCAGTCGAGAAGCATGTCGCAGGCCCATTGGTTGAGCGTGAGGTATGACGTGTTGTTGAACATATATTGGTATCTCCATTCATATTGCTGGTAGCAAGTCACCATGTAGAAATACACCCGAGCAAAGTCTCCTTTGTACTGGTCGTCGGGTTCAAACACCCTTGAAGCTCCGCCACCTTGTCCGTTTACGGGATAACCGACTTTAGACGTACCATTGTCAAACGTGGTTTGTCCAACTTCCCCGAGCGGATAGTTGGATTTTGCCATGTTGGCATCTCCGTCCGAAGGAAAAATGTGCATGATGTCGGTTCCTGCAAGATATCCGTTTATGGCTTCGTCCGATGGCCCCCACCAGCTTTTAGGCACCGAGTGCTCTCTGTTTAGCCCATTGGTGCCGCCATAATAGAAGTATTGGCGGTCGTTCCAGTTGTCGGAGTACATGTCCCACACAAGCAATAGACCGTCTACTCGTTCAGGATAGGCATCGGTTTCGGGATAGTAGTCCCAAAGACTGTTATAACTGAGTTTCGTGTGCGGACTTATGATGTCGTGCAATTCGTCTTTTAGCGATTCGTCTTTCAAGCCATCAAGCGAGCTATAATATCCGTCGGGAATTGCGGCTTCGGCAGAAAATGCGGTTAATAACGCCAGCAATAGGAAATAGGGATGTTTCATATTATCATCTTTTTCAAAGAATAGACTGCAAATGTAATGATAATCAGTCACATGATAAAGACCGATAAAGTTAAAAAGACTTCTTGTATAGGAGTAGCGCCCATCAGGTGGGTTGTGGTGCCGTGACTTTTTTAAGATTGAGCATAGATTGTGGATGAAATAAGCCATTTGGTATAAAAAGAATTATTAATTTTACCGCTTCAAATTGCAAACGATGAAAAAGAATTATCTTCATGTTGTTTTATGGCTCGTATTGCTTACGATAATAGCCCTGCTTGCCATGAATAAACTTCCGCAACCTGAGATAGGAGATATAAAGTTCAAGAAGGTTGACATCTTGAGCGACTTGAAGGGAAAAGAAGAAGATGGTGACGATTTGGCCATAGTCGAGTCGGTCGACAGTAAAGTTGATTCCATTCTTGCCGAGAAAAGCGGTAAAATGCCTGTGGCAGGCGGAGGTGTTGATAGAAAATTGACGAGCAGCGAAGCGGGTACAGACGTGGAAGAGGTAGATGATACTCCTGTCAACAGCGTGGAGCCGGGGTTGGCCGACATTGAAGATTTCAGCATGGGCGACGGCCATGGCATGGAGCCTTATTATGATGCCATAACCAGAATGAAAGCCGGTGGAGGCACTGTGAGGATCGCAGTGCTTGGCGATTCTTATATCGAAGGCGATATACTTACAGCCGATTTGCGCGCAATGTTGCAGCAACGCTATGGCGGCTGTGGCGTGGGGTATGTCCCAATTACTTCAGAGATATACGGATTCCGTCGCAGCGTGCGTCATAGTTTTTCGGGATGGAAAGCACATAATGTCACCGACACTGCCGGTTTTGAGCGCAGTAAAGAAATTTTGTCGGGGAGCTATTTTGTGCCCGACAGCGCAGCCACCGTTGAGTTGCGCGGACAAAAAAAATATTACACCCTGCTTGACAGTTGCGACGAGTCGTCGATTTATTTCAAGAGCTTTGCCGATTGCAAGGTGTCGGCCATAGTCAATGGCAAGGAGCGGCATGAGTTTGACGTGGTAGCAGGCGACGAGATGCAGAAGTTGACGGTCTCGGGCCGCATAGGGCGAGTGAGATGGAACGTCGGCAATGCCGGCAGCCAATACACATTCTATGGAGTTACGATGGATTGCAGTCGCGGCATAGTGCTCGACAATTACTCGATGCGCGGCACGAGCGGCATGCATCTCGGCGCAATAAGCGATGATAACTTGATGGAATATGACCGTTTGAGGCATTACGACCTCATCGTGCTGATGTTTGGCTTGAATGCTGTTTCTCCCGACATGGTAGATTATACAGGTTACAAGCAACGCATGTGTAAAGTAATAGAAAAGATAAAACGCACATGTCCCGGCAGCGGCATCCTTGTGGTGAGCGTAGGCGACAGGGAAGAACGTCGTGGCGGGGAGCTGCGCACCATGCGCGGAGTCATTGCAATGGTAAAATTCCAACGCTTGCTGGCTGCCGAGAGCGGTGTGGCGTTTTGGAACATGTTTGAAGGAATGGGCGGCGAAGGCAGCATCGAGAAGATGGTTGAAGCCAAGCAAGCCAATCTCGACTATACGCATATAAACTTTGCCGGAGGTAAAAAACTGGCAGGATACTTCTTTGACGCTTTGGTAAGAGGTGAAGAAAGCCACGGAATCGGGCAATAATTGGATTTTTTGAAAGTACGAATCGCAGATATGGACAACGATATGCTTAAAGGTATAATGGAAAGGTTGGGAGAGCAATTTGTGTATAATCCCGACGCGCCTATGATATTCAGCAGCGGATTTTTTCTGTGGCTTTTTGCCGGATTCATGGTGATATATACATTGCTTGAAAAGAAAGACAATGCAAGGATTTTGTTCGTAATCCTGTTCTCTTATTATTTCTATTACAAAAGCAGCGGCATATTTTTCTTCCTGCTTGCCACCGTTACAGTGAGCGATTATTATATTGCACGGTTCATTGGCAAGACCGATAGTCTGTCGGGGCGAAAGTGGCTTGTCACGCTCAGTCTGGTTATAAATCTCGGTCTGTTGTGCTACTTCAAATACACCAATTTTTTTGCCGGCATATGGAGCGATTTGGTCGGCAGCGATTTTGATCCGTTTGATATATTCTTGCCTGTCGGGATTTCGTTCTTCACGTTCCAGTCGTTGAGCTATACGATAGATGTTTACAGACGCAAGATTGAGCCGCTCGACAAACTCATGGATTATGCGTTTTTCGTGTCTTTCTTCCCTCAACTCGTGGCCGGGCCTATTGTCAGGGCCAAGGATTTCATTCCGCAAATAAGGAAACCTGTGCTTGTCACACGCGAGATGCTCGGCACAGGCATATATTTCATAGTGTGCGGCTTGTTCAAGAAGGTAGTCATCTCCGATTACATAAGCGTGAATTTTGTGGAGCGCGTGTTTGAGAACCCGTCGTTATATTCCGGATTGGAAAACTTGTTCGGCCTGTATGGCTATGCGTTGCAGATATATTGCGACTTCTCGGGGTACAGTGACATGGCGATAGGCATAGCGTTGTTGCTCGGGTTCCATTTCAATATAAACTTCGACAGCCCTTACAAGTCGGCTTCGATAACCGAATTTTGGAGACGCTGGCATATCTCGTTGTCAAGCTGGTTGAAGGATTATTTGTATATATCGCTTGGCGGCAACCGCAAGGGGAAGATTCGCCAGTATGTCAATCTTATCATAACAATGTTTCTTGGCGGCTTGTGGCACGGTGCGTCATGGAATTTTGTGGTGTGGGGGCTGTTGCATGGAGTGGCTCTTGCATTTCACAAAATTTGGATGGCCATTACCTGCCAGAAGGTAGGGCAGAAGCATGGTCGTCTGGTTCAGGCATTGTGCGTGTTGCTGACATTCCATTTCGTGTGTTTCTGCTGGATATTTTTCCGCAATGTAGACTTTGATAATTCAATGGCCATGATTGGCCAGATATTCACTTCGTTCCATGCCGAGTTGTTCTCGCAACTCGTGACAGGGTATTGGGAAGTGTTTGTGTTGATGGGCATAGGATTTGTCCTTCACTTTTTGCCCGACAAGTGGGAAACTGCAGCCAAGCGAGCCATGGTTAAGGTGCCATGTGCATGTTATCTGGTAATTATCGTGGCTGTGATATATCTTGCCATACAGATGAAGAGCAGCGAGATACAGCCGTTCATCTACTTCCAGTTCTGAATTGGCACGCCGCCTATAATTTTGCGGCCAGTTGCCCTATCACGGCAGGGAATGCTTCATATTCGAGCTCGTGCACACGCAAGGCGAGAGATTCGGGCGTGTCGCCGGGCAGTACCTTGCATCGACGCTGGCACAGGATTGTTCCGCCGTCAATTTCGTCTGTGACATAGTGTATTGTTATGCCGCTTTCGGTCTCTCCTGCTTCAATCACGGCCCTATGCACGTTCATGCCCCACATTCCTTTGCCTCCGAATTTAGGCAGGAGCGACGGGTGTATGTTTATTATGTTTCCGTTCACGGCCTCTATGATAGGTGTGTGTACCATGCTCATGAATCCTGCAAGCACGATTAATCGTATATCGAGCCTGTGCAGCTCGTTTACGATGTCGGTAGGGTCATTCCATTGCTCGCGTGAAAAAATGTAGCACGGCACGCCGTAATGCTCCATTTTGGCCAATACGCCGGCTTTAGGGTTGCCGGTGAAAAGCGCCGCGACATTCACCGTGTCGCTGTTCATGAAATATCGTGTTATATTTTCGGCATTTGTGCCTTTGCCCGATGCGAATATAGCGATGTTTGTCATTTGTCAATTAGAATTTTTGCATGTCTACCAGTTTCTTGTAGTATCCGTTCAGTTCCATCAATTCATCGTGTGTGCCGCGTTCGACGATGCAGCCTTCGTGCATGACGCATATCATGTCGGCATTCCTGATTGTTGAGAGGCGGTGGGCGATGACGAGGGTCGTGCGGTTCTTCATGAGCCTGTCGAGAGCCTCTTGCACCGAGCGTTCACTTTCTGTGTCGAGAGCCGAAGTGGCTTCGTCGAGAATGAGTATTGACGGATTTTTCAATATTGCCCGGGCGATGCTTATGCGTTGGCGTTGTCCGCCCGACAATCGGCAGCCTCGGTCTCCTATGTTAGTATCAAATCCGTTTTCCGATGCCATGATGAAATCGTATGCGTTGGCTATCTTGGCCGCTTCTACCACTTGTTCATGCGTGGCCGATTCCACTCCGAAAGTGATGTTGTTGTAGAACGAATCGTTAAACAAGATTGCTTCTTGGTTCACATTGCCCATCATGGAACGCAGGTCGTAGACTTTCATGTCGCGTATGTCGATGCCGTCGATGGTAATCGAGCCACTGTTAACGTCATAAAATCTTGGAAGCAGGTCGGCCATGGTCGATTTCCCGGAGCCTGATTGCCCGACGAGAGCCACTGTGTGGCCAAACGGGATGTCGAGCGTCACATCTTTTATTACCCAGTCGTTGGTGTATTTGAAACTTACGTTGTTGTATCGTATAGATGGACGTTTTGACGGCAATGCCTTCGGTTTGTCCGGGTCTTTTATGGGATTTTCGGCTTTTAGGATTTTGTCGACACGTTCCATCGAAGCAAGTCCGCGTTGTATCGAATACATGGCTTTAGACAAGTCTTTGGCCGGGTTTATGATGGAGTAGAAAATGACCATGTAATATATGAATGATGCCGCGCTTATCGAGCTGTTGCCCGACAGGATGAGTGTGCCGCCAAACCAAAGTACTATCGCTATTGTCGCCGTGCCAAGGAATTCGCTCATAGGGTGGGCCAATTCATATCGGCGGTTCATGTGCTTGGAGATGGTGACGAATTTTTCATTCTCGCGCATGAAGCGTGCTTTCACCTTGTGTTCGGCGTTGAAAGCCTTGACGATTCTTAGTCCGCCTATGGTTTCTTCTATGTTGGATAGCAATACTCCCCATTGCGTCTGTCCTTCGAGTGATGACCGTTTCAATCGTTTCCCCACCTTGCCCATTATGTAACCGGCGGCAGGCAGCAGGATGAGCACGAACACGGTGAGTTGCCAGCTCACTATGATCATCGTTGCAAGGCAAAATATAATCATCACTGGATTCTTGAACATCATGTCAATAGACGCCATGATTGAATTTTCCACCTCAGTGACGTCGCCGCTCATGCGTGCCATCACGTCGCCTTTGCGCTCGTTTGAGAAGAATGCCATCGGTAGCGACAATATTTTGTTGTAAATCATGTTGCGTATGTCGCGCACGATACCTGTCCTTATTGACACGCTGTAAAATGCGCTCAGATAGGCCGTGCCTGTTTTCAGCGAAGTCATGAACACAAGCAGGATTGCCAGCGCGGCCAGTGTCAGCGATTGTCCGTATTCTCCAATCATCTCCTGGACATAGAAGTAGAAATTGTTGATTACCACATCTTTCAAGTCGGCCGAACCCCATTCCATGAACTGGTAGGTGCCTATATTGATGCGGAAGAGCATTTCAAGTATAGGGATTATCAATGCAAAAGAGAACAGGGTGAGAATTGCTGACAGGATGTTGAAAAATATATTCAAAAACAGGCACCTCTTGTAGGGAGGTACAAATCGTTGTAAAATCTTTAAAAATTCTTTCATTAAGGTAAAAATGGATGTGGTGAATTCTTTTGTTTTGCAAAGATAGAAACAATTAAACTTTGACGCTATTTTTGCATCTAAAAACTGAATTTGCGCATCGATTTGACCGTTAGAGCATTTCGATGCCGAAGTTTTTTATGAAATTTAAAAAGCGTAGCTGATGAAACGCATATTGGCCGTATGTATTATTTTCGTGATGGTTGCCGTGTCGGTGTTTGGTGCAACCGTCAAAGGGTTGTTGGTTGCCGGCGAGCCGCAACAACCGCTTGCCGGAGCTTCGGTGAGATTGTTAAAAGATAATAAAGACAGTACATTTGTCGATGGGACATCTACCGGCGAGGATGGCAGGTATTCTATTGCCGGGCTTGCCAGCGGCAAGTATATAATAAATTATACCTATCTGGGGTATGAATCAGTGTACCGTAACTTTGAGGTAAAAAATAAGAATGTGGACCTTGGCACGGACGTGATGCGTGAAAACAGCATCCTTTTGAGTGAAACAACCGTGGTGGGCGTAAAGACTGAAATAACCGTGAAAGAGGACACAATCGAGTATAATGCCGATTCCTATAAGACACAACCAAATGCCGTGGTCGAAGACTTGTTGAAGAGGCTGCCCGGCGTGGAAGTGGACAGTGAAGGCAAGGTCACGGCCAACGGCAAGGACATCAGTAAAATATTGATTGATGGTGAAGAGTTTTTTGTCGACGACCCCAAGGTAGCTACAAAGAATATCCCGGTGAATATAGTCGACAAGTTGCAAGTGATTGACCGTAAGAGCGATCTCGCAAGGTTGACAGGCGTGGATGACGGTGAGGACGAGACGGTGATAAACCTTACCGTGAAAAAAGGCATGAAACGCGGTTGGTTTGGAAATTTCACAGGCGGATATGGAACCGACAACCGTTACACTGGCAATTTCATGGTAAACATGTTTAGGGATAACAACCAGTTTACAATACTTGGAGGAGCCAATAATACCAATGAAATGGGATTTACCGACAGGGGCGGCTCGCGTTTCACTCGATTCGGTGGTGGCAACGGCATCAGCACGTCGCAATCGCTTGGCTTGAACTTCAATGTGGGCAATGAGGAAAAACTGAGAGTGGGAGGAAATGTTTTTTATTCACATAGTGACCGTGAGAGTGAGACGAGCAGCAACAGGCAATATCTTTTTACTGACTCTACTTCGTATTATGATTCTTACAGTAATTCTCGCGACAGGGGGCATAATGTTTCGGGAAATTTCAGGATAAGGTGGAATGTGGATTCATTCTCGACGTTTGAGTTCAGGCCACGTTTCTCGTTTAATTTCAATGATTCGGAAAAAAGCGACAGTTCGGCAACTATGGCGGGTGATGCTGCACGCACGTTGGTCAATCGAAGTCTTAACTCGGCCATAAACAGTGGACAAAGTTATGAATTCAATGGTACATTGGTTTATAATCATAAGTTTAAGAGCCATCCGGGTCGCAGTTACAGCGTGAATGTGCAATATCAGTTCAGCGATGTTTCGGAAGATGGACGCACTAATACCGACAATACTTATTATCTTGTGGATGGTGAAGATGAAGATATAAATCAAATATATGACAGTCATCAATGGAGCAACAGCGTGAGGGGCCGGTTGTCATGGACCGAACCGCTGGGTGATGTGAAGAATGCGCGCTTCTTGACATTTGCTTATACCGGGCAATATAAGTTTAATAACGCTGACAAATATGTATATGACCTCGTGAACGGAAATGACGGAACGACCGGTACGCTGTCGTCAATGCTTTCCGATCCGGCGTTCAAGGCTGTCATTGCCCGTGAATATGGCAAAGATGTGTTGTCCAATCCCTTTATTTTACGCGACATAGTGGAAAGCGAATTGCAACCAGAGCTTAACGAGGAGCAAAGCAATAGATTTAGGAATAACTTCTTCAATCAGTCATTGCAGGTAGGGTTCAAACAAGTGCGTGATAATTACAATCTCGATGCCGGGTTCATGGTCAACTCGTCAATGTCCCGTAGCGAAGACTTGATAAATCCCGACAGGAATATTCCCACAAGATGGGTGTGGAACGTAGCCCCATACGCACGCATACGATTAAAGATGAGCAAGATGCGCTCGTTGTCATTTGATTACAGGGCTCGAACGTCCGAACCGTCCTTGTCACAATTGCAACCTGTGGCCGATGTGTCCAACCCGTTGCGCATTGTTGTGGGTAATCCGGACTTGAAGCCTACATTCACGCAAAGGATTAATTTGCGTTTCAACGATTTCGACCAGGAGAAGCAACGTAGCATAATGGCGATGGCCAATTTCCAATTTTCCAATAACAGCATTATTTCTACGACCGATTATGATTCTCAGACAGGTGGACAAGTGACTACTTATGCCAACGTAAACGGTGTGTGGAATGGAAACTTGATGGGGATGATAAACTTCCCGTTGAGGAACAAAAGCTGGTATTTTACTTCGATGGCTTCGTTCCGTTATTCCAATACTGTGGGTTACAATAACAGCCAGTTTAACCGCAGTGGTTCATTCTCGATGAATCTGTCGCCCGGCATAAGGTTCATGACCGATATGGTAGAACTTGAATTGCGTCCTAATTACAACTTGCAGACGACTCACAATACGGTTCAGTCGGATGCCGACAGGATGATTCACAGTTATGGGGGAATGTTTAATGCCGCTTATTATACTCCGTTCGGGGTGGTGTTGAACAGTGACCTTACATTTAGTGGAACTCAAGGTTATAGTGCCGGATACGACACTAATCAGTGGCTGTGGAATGCGGCAGTGTCCTATCAGTTCTTGAAAGGCAAAGCTGCTACAATCACGGCCAAGGTGTATGATTTATTGCACCAGCGACAGAACATAAGCCGTACTATTAATGCAAGTTATATAGAGGATAGCGAATTTAATTCCTTGACCCGCTATGTGATGTTCACGTTTACCTATCGTTTTGCGACATTTGGAAACGGAAACAACGGGGATGCTCCGCGCGATGTAAATTATGACGGACGCGGCCCTGGAATGAACCGTGGGGCGAGAAGAGGGCCAATGGGGCCACCGCCGGGGCGTCGCATGTAACATATATTTATGTAAATAATGACTGTGAAACGCTAAAAAATATACATTTTTGCCATTAGATATTGCATATATCATTTCAAAAAGATATTTTTGCGCCAAAATTACATGCATTGTATTTTTAAGGTGAAATTATAAGTTTTAGGTTTATTGTCTCGCATAAAATTCAAGTAAAAAAAATCGGTTGCGAGAAATGTTTTATGGAAGCAACAAGCAGGGGCAGGGAATCATGTTTAACACAGATTATTCCCCGCCCGGGATGGAGCGGAAATAAACACATTTCTCGATTTATTGTCTATAAGCGTGACTTTTACAACAAAATTGGTCACGGTGTGCCGAACCATGATGCACCGGCGTGTTATCTGAGTCTTATTTTTATGCCTTTTTTTATGGAGCGTTTTGAATCTTTGGTCGAAAGATTATTTATTTCGCACAGTGATTTCAGTTTTATTCCGAATTGTTGTGAGATGGCGTAGGAGTTGTCGCCTGTTTGTGTTGTATAGACGGCAGGAGCATCCGGTGCAGCCTTTTCTTGCTTTTCCTCAAGGTAGACAATGTTTCCATGCTGCAATTGCACATTGCGTTCTTTCCAGCCGAGGTCGTTGAACGACAATAGTTTGCGTCTTCTGATGCTGAATTCTTCGGCAATCACTGCGTATGTGTCACCTTTTTTGGCTATGACGCAGTACAGTCCGTTACGTTTTACAATGTCGTGTGTCGAAGTTATTTCGTTGAAAATGTCGCTGTCGATCGAGTGTTCGAGCGACTCGTCTCCCTCAAGGTGCTTGGGCGTGGCTATTATGGGTTGTCCTGTGTCGAATTTGTAAAGTTCGTAGGTTTCTATCAACTCGATTAATTTGTCGGCATAACGCTTGTCGGTTGCGTATCCGCATTCGCGCAATGTCTTAGCCCACTTCTTGTAATCTGTTACTTTGAGCTTGAACAATGGCGCATAGCGTTTCTTTTTCAAGAACCTTGCATGGTCTTCAAATGATTCTTCGGCCGAGCCATATTTCCTGAAGCATTCATGGCGACGGTCGTCATCGGCATATATCACGTCGCCGTCCCACAGGTTCTTGTGGCATTTTATGCCAAAGTGGTTGTTTCCCTGCGTGGCGAGCCTGCTTCGGCCAGCCCGGCTCTCAAGCAATCCCTGCGCGAGCGTGATGCTTGCCGGTATTCCGTATTCCTGCTGGTGTCTGATGGCTATTTTCTTGTAGGTGTCGATGTATTCAAGATATGTAGCAGATAGGGATGTTTTATCTTTGGCCGATGCTGCTTGCCCGGCAAGTAGTAATGCCACTGCAAGGATAAGGACCTTCGACATGATGGATGTCGGAAAAAGTTTGTTATATTTGCATAAACAAGAAACGGCCATGGAAGAAAAAATTTTAAGTACAAAGATAAGAGTTTACTCGTATAATGAGTTAACCGACGTGCGCAAAAAGTTGGTAGACCTTGCAAAGGAGGCGACGAAACATTCGTATGCTCCTTATAGCAAGTTCCATGTAGGTGCTGCGCTGTTGCTTGGCAATGGAGAGATAATCACTGGATCCAATCAAGAGAATGTCGCATTCCCGTCGGGAACTTGTGCCGAGCGCACGACCATATTTTACGCCTCGTCGCGTTTCCCTGGAGAACGGTTTGATAAACTTGCAGTTGCCGCATGGCACGATGGGGATTTTGTGGAGGTTCCGGCTGCTCCGTGCGGTGCGTGTCGTCAAGCTATATTGGAATATGAAACTCTTGGGGGCAGGCCTATTGAGATAATCCTGTGCGGAAAGGATTACATTTACATCATAGAGGATGGCATCAAGGCTTTGTTGCCATTGTGTTTCGACAAGTTCTGATTGTGCCGTTAGGCATGGGGATTCTTTGTATGACATAGGCTGAACCGCTGCAAGGTTCGGCACAAACTTTTTTTGCATTATTTCATCGAAAAAGTCACGAAAAACTGATGTGTGTTTGCAAGAACAAATAAAAAATGTAATTTTGTGAAAATACAAGATAAGGTTGAAACCATGAATAATCTTATTATCTTCCTTAAAACGGCTGATATGGATAAACGGTTCTGCTTTAAAACAATACACAATTATTTAATCTAAAGAACATCATTTGTAAGAAATGAGAAAAAACTTTCTTGGAATTTTTATGTTGCTGTCCATGATTTTGTGGACGGCTACTGTTGTCGCGCAGGAAATACAGCCGGGAGCGGCAAGCGTGAGCGAATACGCGTCAATGCTTGAAGGGAAGCGTGTGGCATTGCTTAGTAACCATACGGGCATGGTGGGCGACAAGCACACTCTCGACTTGATGCTTGAAAATGGGATAGATGTCACTACAATTTTCTCTCCCGAACATGGTTTTCGCGGAAATGCCGATGCCGGCGAGAAAGTGTCGAGCAGTGTCGACAGCAAGACGGGAATACCAATAGCGTCTCTTTACGAAGGAAATACTAAGATGCCTGCGGCAGCGACAATGGAAAAGTTTGATGTCATAGTTGTCGATATTCAAGATGTAGGATTGAGGTATTATACATATTACATTACGATGGTTCATCTCATGGATGCCGCTGTCAAGTATGACAAGGAATTTCTCGTGCTTGACCGTCCAAATCCCAATGGAATGTATGTCGACGGGCCGATACTCGACATGAAATACAAGTCGGGCGTTGGGTGGTTGCCTATTCCTGTGGTGCATGGCATGACTCTTGGCGAGCTTGCCTTAATGGCCGACGGTGAAGGTTGGCTTGAAGGCGGAAAGCATCTCGGCGACCGTTTGAAAGTGGTGAAATGCAAGGGATACACGCATCAGAGCCGTTATGAGCTGCCCGTAGCTCCATCGCCCAACTTGAAGTCGATGTTGTCCATTTACCTTTATCCGTCCACTTGCTATTTTGAGGGTACCGTTGCAAGTCTTGGCCGTGGAACCGACAAGCCGTTTGAAATTTACGGACATCCCGACATGAAGGGTTGTGATTTCTCGTTCACTCCACGCAGCGTGCCGGGGGCAAAGAACCCTCCATTGCTCGACCAAAAGTGCTACGGTCGCGACTTATCGGGACTTGAGCCCGAGGAAGTAATAGCCGCCGGTATCAATCTCGAGTATGTGATAGATGCCTACAACAAGGTCGGCATTGGCGATAAGTTCTTTACTTCATTTTTTGAGAAGCTGATAGGTGACGGCAACGTGCGCAAGATGATTGAAGATGGCAAGAGTGCCGCCGAGATAAAAGCGACATGGAGCGACGATGTGGAGAATTTCAAGCAGCAAAGGCGCAAGTACCTTTTGTATGCCGAGTAAGTGGATATTAACATTAGGAATATAAATCATCTATATGACACCTGTAGTAGTTCTTGCCACGATAGTTGGCTATTTCATATTGCTTTTTCTCGTTTCTTATGTGGCAGGCCGCAATAGCGACAATGCAAGCTTTTTTACCGGTAGCCGGCAAGCCCCGTGGTACATAGTGGCTTTTGCAACGATGGGGGCTGCCATATCGGGGGTTACGTTCATTTCGGTTCCCGGCATGGTGGTCGCCAAGGGGTATAGCTACTTGCAAATGGTGCTTGGATTCATAATAGGGTATATTGCCATTGCTTTTGTGCTTGTGCCTCTGTTCTATAAAAAGAATCTTATTTCCATTTACGGGTATCTCGAACAGCGTTTTGGCGCGATGACCTATAAGAGCGGTGCATGGTTTTTCTTTGTTTCCAAGATGCTTGGTGCGGCTGTGAGGTTCTTTGTGGTCTGTGTCGTGTTGCAAAGTCTGGTTTTCGAGCCGCTCGGCATCCCGTTTGTGTTCAATGTCATAGTAACCATTGCGTTGATATGGTTGTACACCAAGCAGGGTGGCGTGAAGACCGTCATTTGGACCGACACATTGAAATCGTTCTGCCTTGTCATGTCGGTCGTTTTATGTATAGTGTTCATAGCCCGGGGGCTTGGGTACGACTTTTTGACTATGGTTTCGGCTGTTGCTTCGGATGAAACGTCGAGGATGTTTTATTTCGACGACCCCAAGTCGGGAGAGTATTTTTGGAAGCAGTTCCTTGCCGGTATTTTCATGGTGATTGCCACTTCGGGACTTGATCAGGACATGATGCAACGCAATCTCGCTTGCAAGAATTCAAAGGAGTCGCAGAAAAACATGATAGTCAGCGGTATCTCGCAATTTTTTGTTATCGCGTTGTTCTTGATTCTCGGCACGTTGCTCGTTATTTATGTACAGAATACTCCGGGACTTGAAATACCCGAGAAGACCGATGAATTGTTCGGTCTCGTGGCTGCCGATAAGTCCATGCCTATAATCGTTGGCATATTGTTTATTTTGGGATTGATTTCGGCTGCATATTCGGCTGCCGGTTCGGCATTGACCTCGTTGACGACGTCGTTTACCGTCGATATATTGAAGGCCAACGTAAAGCATGATGAGCGCAAATTGACTCACACTCGCAAATTTGTGCATCTTGGCATGTCGGTGTGCATGGGTATCGTCATAATCGTGTTTTACATAATAAGCAACAGCGATGCCATAAGCGCCGTTTATACATTGGCGAGTTATACTTACGGGCCTATTTTGGGCTTGTTTACATTCGGACTTGCGGTGAAAAACAAGGTCAGGGACCGTTTTGTGCCTTATGTGTGCATTGCCGCGCCGGTGATTTGCTATTTCGTGCAAGGAGCATTGTTCGATTATTTCGGATATGTAATGAGTTTTGAACTGCTCCTGTTGAACGCCGCAGTTACTTTTGTCGGATTGCTTTTGCTGTCGACAGGGAAGAAAATAGAAGCATGATTTTCCTTCCTATGCGAGCGTGTGGATTCCTCTTTAAGCGTGGATTATGGCAAAGGGTTTGATAAATAAGTATATTTGGATTATCGACACTATTCAACGTTATGGCCGCATAACGCGCGAAGAGCTTAACCGGCTGTGGATTAAGTCGTCGCTCGGTGACGGCATGCCAATGGCGCGACGAACGTTCTACAATTACAGGCAGGGGATTGCCGAAACATTCAACGTAGCTGTTGAATGCGACCCGTCGACATTTGAATATTATATTGATTCGTCGGGCAGCGAGCAGGATGAGAAGTTGCGCAACTGGCTCCTTGACGCTGCCTCGATGAGCGGTATGTTGTCTGATTCCCGGGATGTGTCCGACCGCATTGTCCTTGAGGATGTGCCAAGCGCGAGAGGCAATCTGCCGGTGGTCATACAGGCTATGAAAGAGTCGTGCCGTATTTGTTTTTCCTATAAGGCGTATAATCGTATCAATGTCAAGCATGATGTCGTGGTTGAACCATATTTCGTGCGCATTTTCAAGCAATTGTGGTATGTGATAGGGTATAATGTCAAGGATGAGGCAATAAAGACTTATTCACTTGACCGAATGAGTGACTTGATTATCAGGCAAGACAAGTTTACTGTGCCCGAAGGATTCAGCGCTGCCGATTATTTCAAGAATTGTTTCGGCATAATGCAGAGCAAAGGGGTGCCTAAGGAGATTGTGTTGAAGTCAACGAGCAATCAGGCAAAATACTTGCGGGCGTTGCCTTTGCATCATTCACAACGCGAAGAAGTGCACGACACTTATTCACTGTTTCACTATAAGTTGTTTGTCACCTATGATTTTGTGCAGGAAATACTTTCATTAGGTTCGCAGGTGCAGGTGATTTCTCCTCCCGAGTTGAAGGCAGCCGTTGTCAATGAATTGAGGCTTGCTCTTGACAATTATGATTGAGGCTGTTTTTTTGGTTGAATTTTGGTGCAGTCAGAACTGTTTGTCAGGCAAGACCGAGCCCGAGTTCTATTATGAGACGCTTTACGTCGGGGTTACGTTTTGCGAGGTCTTCGGCTATTTCACGCGGAGACCAGTATTTGGGCGCAGGTCCCGATTCTTTTACTTTTATGTCAAGTGCTACCATGTCATTGGCAAGTTTTTCGCGCAGGAATGATATGATTTCGGTCAGCCGCGTCTTTAAGAATTCTACTTGTCCTATGTTGTCGACATATATTTCATAGAGCGTTTCGTTGACCTTGCGGGGCAAGGCGGTGCGCATGGTGTTTATTATCACCTGTTCGCGAGGGTGTGTGGCTATGTAATCGTTCCATGCTTCCAGCATTTGTTCGTCGGTAAATGATTCTTTCCGGTGTGAGGTAGTGCTTGTTTGCGAAGTAGTGTTCACGGCGGAGTTTGGGTCTACTGACGATTTTGCTGCATCGATGTTGTTGATGAGGATCCTCGGAGGCATGTTCCCGGCATTTGGAGCGGTCTGGACGGGTTTGGCGCGTTGGGAGTAGGTAACGCTCGGCTCAGTGGAAAAATGCGATGAGACGGGCTGCTGTTGCATCATGGGCGCATTGCCGGCAGGCTGTGCCGGCAGGTTGCTTGCAATAGGAGCCGTTGCTGTTTGAGCTGTCGGTCTTGTCGTAGGCGACGCTTGCTGCGGTTGTGTAGCAGTTGCCTTGGGTGCTTGGCTGTTGGGGCTGCTGTCGTTTCCGCCTGTCGACGGTCCCGGAGTTGGCGACTTTGGCTCGAGCAACCTGCATATTTTTATGAGGGTCAACTCCACAAGGAATTGTTTGTTGGCAGCCGTTCGGTAGCTGAGGTCGCAAGTGTTGCACAGGTCCATCGCAAGATAATAGAACTTGGGATGGAATTTTACCGATTCCTTGATGAATCTGGTGGCAACCTCTTCTCCCATGTCGAGCAGTTTGTGAGTTTGCGGAGTCGATGCTACCATCATGTCGCGTATGTGCTTTGCAAGGCCGTTTATAAAAAACAGCGAATCAAACCCCTTGTCGCGTATCTCTTTGTATATCAACAGTGCTTCGGGCACATTGCCGGTGCGGAATGTCTCCATCAGCCTGAAGTAATAGTCGTGGTCGAGTACGTTGAGGTTTTCGATGGTTGACGCGTATGTTATGTTTCCGCCCGATGATGCCGCTACTTGGTCGAATATCGACAATGCGTCGCGCATCGCGCCGTCGGCCTTTTGCGCGATTACGTTCAATGCGGCCGGCTCTGCGCTTATTCCTTCGTTTGAAGCAATATATTTTAATTGCCCGGCAATGTCGGCTATTGTTATACGCGAGAAGTCATATATCTGGCATCTCGATAATATCGTAGGTATTATTTTGTGCTTTTCGGTGGTGGCGAGGATGAATATCGCATGAGCCGGAGGTTCTTCGAGAGTCTTCAGGAATGCATTGAAGGCTGCCGTCGACAGCATGTGCACCTCGTCGATGATGAATACGCGGTACTTGCCGATTTGAGGCGGTATCCTGACCTGCTCTATGAGGTTGCGTATGTCGTCGACCGAGTTGTTTGACGCGGCATCGAGTTCGACGATATTCAGCGATCGTTGCTCGTTGAATGCCACACACGATTCACACTCGTTGCACGCTTCACCTTCGTCGGTGGGGTGGAGACAGTTGATTGTTTTGGCAAATATTCGTGCGCATGAAGTCTTTCCAACTCCTCTCGGACCGCAAAACAGGTAGGCATGGGCCAAGTGTCCTGAGTCGATTGCCGACTTCAAGGTGTGGGTTAACGCTTGTTGACCTACGACGCTTTTAAACGTGGTGGGACGGTATTTTCGGGCAGATACGATGTATTGTTCCATCAATAAAGAAATTATAAATGCAAATTTAAGCAAATCGGGATTCAATCGGAAATAATATCATGGGAAATAACAGGCAGCGAGTTAAGGCCGTGTCGTGGCAGCCAGGCAAGGACTGTGAGGCAAAGTGCGCGATTGTCGCAGAAATGTTAAAATGTCATGTTCCCCAATTTGTCCGATAGGTTCAATTTGGACCAGTCTGTTTACCTCTCGATTACCCGTCATTCAGGTACCTAAACAATGTTCTTGTTGCATAAACTGCTGATAATTAACAATATACTCAAAAGTGCCGTTACCAACGAAGTAACGGCAGAAATGTATGTAAAAATATACAGTTCAGGAAAAGAAAAAATAGAGATAAAAAACTCTTTTCATTATTACTATTAAAGTTTTTATTATTAT
>ERZ779889.66-NODE-66-length-127540-cov-20.550308_pt1 | contig 127540 bp, 94 predicted proteins | sample MGYA00511030_ERZ779889 | MGnify/ENA primary metagenome ERZ779889 (study PRJEB29588, sample SAMEA2160616) | human gut metagenome | biome: human gut; feature: human-associated habitat; material: faeces | place: Denmark | collected 2008/2010 ...
GTCCAACACAAAATAAACCGCAGACCACGCAAGAAACTCAATTTTTCCTCTCCCATATGTGTATTCTTCCGACAAATCTATAATTTTGCACTTGCCAGTTGAGAGTAGGGCATATGTGATTTATGGTATATGTTCTGTTTTTTATCTGTATTTTACCATTATATCGCGGATAATTGCTACCTTTGCGCACTCTATAAGTCAAAACAGACAAACGATGAAACTGAAAACCCATGTATTCCTGCTGTTGCTTGCGATGCTCGCCATGACTTCGTGCATAAAGAAGGAACCGCTCAACACGGAGTGCGACATTGTAACCATCTCGCTCCCGGACAACGAACTGAACCGCAGTCCCATAATCGAAAACGACCGAGTTACGCTCATCGTGAAGAATTACGTGAATATAACCGATCTCGCTCCGGTAATAACAGTTACACCCGGCGCAACAATTGTTCCTGAAAGCGGAACCGTGCGGGATTTCACAGAACCACAGACATATACGGTGACGTCGGAAGACAGGCAATGGAGCAAAACATATATCGTAACCGTTCAGCGAAACAGCAATATCCGCCTCAACTACAGTTTCGAGAATGTAAAGACCCAGAAAACTTCGGGAGGCGGTTCTTACGACGTGTTCTACGATTTCAACGACGACGAACAGACAGATACAATGTTTTGGGCGAGCGGAAACCCCGGCTTCGCCATCACCAACGGATCGAAAGGCCCGGACTCCTATCCCACTTTCCAGTCCGCCCAAGGCTATAAGGGCAAATGCGCCGAACTGATTACCCGCTCCACCGGAGCGTGGGGAGCAATGGTGGGGATGCCTATAGCCGCCGGCAACCTTTTCCTCGGTAAATTTGACCTTGCCAACGCCATTACACGGCCGCTCGACGCAACCCGCTTCGGCACACCGTTTTACAGCGTTCCCCGCTATTTCAACGGCGTATACAGATACACGCCCGGCGAGAAATATCAGCAGAAAAACAGTCAGGGCAAACTTGAAGAGGTGCCGGACAGAATTGACGAATGCAATATCTACGCTGTTTTCTACGAATCGACGGCCGATATGGAGACACTCGACGGCAGCAATGTTCTTTCCGACGACAATCCGAACATCATAGCAGTAGCACGTCTCGACGAAAATCAGCGCGGGCTTACCGCCGATTGGGCGGTATTCCATCTGCCTTTCGTATTCCGCCCCGGCAAGACTGTCGACCCCGAAAAACTCGAAAACGGCCTCTACAACATAGCAGTGGTCATGACCTCAAGCATAGAAGGCGCATATTTCTCGGGAGCTGTAGGCAGCACTCTCTATGTAGACGAGCTTGAAATCGACTGCCAGTAACCAATCACAGAATCCGCACATTATGAACAGACTGAAAATAATACTTGCAGCCCTGCTGCTGCAGACAGGCATAACGGCATTCGCCCAGCAGGACCGTCCTTCGAGCATATGGCGCTCGGTGGCGATGGGACTTGATTATGAAGTCAACGCCGGCATAAGCATAGGAGGAGCCTCCCCCATTCCGCTCCCCGCCGAAATCCGCGAAATAAAAGGCTACAGTCCTTTGCTGAACCTCAGTATCGGCACCCGTGTCACCAAATGGTTCGGCCCCGGGGAGAAATGGGGCGTCATGACCGGTATCACGCTCATGCAGAAAGGTATGGAGACCCGCGCAAGAGTGAAAAACTACGGAATGGAGATAATTCAGGACGGCGACAAACTTTCGGGCCGCTGGACGGGCGACGTGAAGACCAAATACACCACCCAGCAACTGGTTATTCCGATTGCCGCCACCTACAAATTCAACAACCGTTGGAAAGTGCACTTCGGGCCATATCTGGCATATGCCTTCCACAACACTTTTGAAGGCCACGTGAGCAACGGCTATCTGCGCGAAGGAGACCCGACGGGCAACAAAGTGTCGTTTACGGGCGACTCCCGCGCCACCTACGATTTCGGCGACAATCTGCGCCGTTTCCAGTGGGGACTGACGGCGGGGTGCTCCTGGCGCGCCACCAAACGGCTCCGTGTGAACACGAGCCTCGAATGGGGTCTCAACGACATATTCGAATCGTCGTTCAAGACCGTAACATTCAACATGTATCCCATCTATCTCCGGATAGGGTTCGGATATCTCTTCTGAACTGAATTGCAAAAATATGCCAGAACCCCGCAACCGCGGGGTTTTGTGTTTTTTAACGCCCCGCCCGCTACGCGGATTTGGTTTTCTTCCGAGATATTCGTAACTTTGACGGTTGAATCCAACGTTTTAACGAATATGCTGACATACAATACCCGGCTGAAGCGCTTGATTTTGCCTGAATACGGCCGCAACATACAGAAGATGGTCGACCACTGTCTGACAATCGAGGACCGTGAGGAGCGCACCCGCTGCGCCTACTCCATAATCGCCACCATGGGCAATCTCTTTCCGGCGCTCCGCAACGAGGAGAACAGCCACAAACTCTGGGATCATCTCGCAATCATGAGCGACTTCAAGCTCGACGTGGATTATCCCTGCGAGATAGTGAGACCCGACGAACTCGACTCACACCCCGATAAAGTTCCCTACACGGGCCACCAGATCCGCTACCGCCACTACGGCAAGGATCTTGAGTTCATGATAGCGAAAGCCGCCGAAATGGAAGAGGGAGAAGAGCGCGACGAACTCATACTGCTTCTCGCCAACCACATGAAAAAGCTCATGCTGTCCATAAACAAAGACGGTGTGGACGATGCAAAGATATTCAAAGACCTTGCGGAGTACTCCCACGGCGCCATCCGCCTCAATCCGGAGACCACCCGTCTGCACGATTTCCAGATAGTAGCCGCCCCCGCCTCAGGCAAAAAGAAAAAGAAAAAATGATTACCGCCGACGAAATATTTCCTGCCGGAAAATTCGGCAAGCCTCACGGTATCAACGGCGAAATAGCCGCTACGCTCGACGTGGAGGCCGACGACATAGACGCCGGCAACTGCGTAGTGGCGCAAATAGACGGCATCTACGTGCCTTTCTTCATCGAAAAGGTGCGTCCGAAAAATGCCGAGACGGTTCTCTTCACCATCGAGGGGATAAAGACCGACACCGACGCCTCGATGCTCGCCAACCACCCGCTCTGGCTCCTCAGGCGCGAATTCGATTTCGACGAGGAGCAGGACGCCGACGGCTTTTACGCTTCAGACCTCATCGGATTCAGAGTTACGGACGACGGCAAGGAAATAGGCACGATAACTGACTTCAACGACTCGACCGAAAACGTGCTTTTCGTGGTTGAGACGAAAAACGGCGACGAAATCTTCATTCCGGTAGCCGACGAACTGATAGACTCGGTCGACACCGACAACAAAATCATAAACATGACGCTCCCTTCAGGGCTGACAAATCTTTGAATCATGGAAGAATTCGACGAAAAAAAAGCCGCGGCAGCCATGAACGCCGCACTGCCCGAGGGCAGAACCCCGTACGACGACGATGAACTCCTCAACATCATAGACATGATATGGGACTGGTATGAGGACAACGGTCTGCTCGATGTTGACGCCGAAGCCGACGACGAGGATGTCAACGTCAACGCCCTCGTCAGCTACGTAAGGAAAACTCTTGCCAAAGACCCCGGAGCGAAAGTGGATCCGGCCGACGTCGAGGCGCTCGTAATGGGCGAAATCAACTATGAACAGTCGCTCGATCTTCTTTAACTCCCCCCACTGCCACAAACTAAAGTCAAACTGCTAACACTCTCTCAATCATAATGAACCGGCTTTTTCTTATCCTCATTCTCGCAGCGGCGACGGTGATTCCGACCGCCGCCCGCGACAAGTATGAAGACCCGTACAAGGACTACGACGAGGCCGTGTTCATGGACATGGACTTTGAGCAGAACCTCGAGACTCCGAAGATTTACAGCGCCGACAAGCCTGCGGTGAAACGCTACATGAACCGTCTGGCCAAGGAATATGCAGCCAAGCATTATACAGTAGACCTTCTGCGCGACGACGAGGTGATGCTGATAACCGTTCCGAGCGACCAGATATTTCTGCCCAACGACACTCTTCTGTCGCCTTATTCGGCCAAGTATCTCACGCCGCTTCTGAGCCTGTTCAACGACCCCGGAATGTTTAAGGTCGTCTACGGCATCCATACCGACAACACGGGAACGGCGTACTACAACATGCAGCTCTCCCACCGCCGCAACAGTTCGGTCTACGACTGGCTGCTGCGCAACGTAAGCGAGGATCAGATAGTGATTCCTTTCGAGTTCGGCGACACCGACCCGGTGGAATCAAACGACACCCGCAAGGGGCGCGCCGCCAACCGCCGGGTGGAATTCTACATAATCCCCGGCCCGAAACTGCTTGAAATGGCACACAACAAAACCCTCAGATAACCGATCGTCTCTCCAGTCATCACAGCAAAAACAAAAAGTATCAAGAAATAAAAATGGCTAAAGAACTTAAAGATCTCACAAAGCGCAGCGAGAACTACTCGCAATGGTACAACGAACTCGTGGTAAAGGCCGATCTCGCCGAGCAGTCGGCCGTACGCGGCTGCATGGTTATAAAACCTTACGGCTATGCAATCTGGGAAAAGATGCAGCAGCAGCTCGACCGTATGTTTAAGGAGACAGGCGTACAGAACGCCTACTTCCCCCTGCTTATCCCTAAATCGTTCCTTTGCCGTGAGGCCGAACACGTAGAAGGATTCGCAAAAGAGTGCGCCGTGGTGACCCACTACCGCCTCAAAAACGACCCCAACGGTTCCGGTGTCATCGTCGACCCCGACGCTAAGTTGGAAGAAGAACTCATCATACGCCCCACTTCGGAAACCATCATCTGGGGAACATACAAGAACTGGATTCACAGCTACCGCGACCTTCCGGTGCTCTGCAACCAGTGGGCCAACGTGATGCGCTGGGAAATGCGCACCCGCATGTTTCTCCGCACGGCCGAATTTCTCTGGCAGGAGGGTCACTGCGCCCACGCTACCGCCGAGGAATCGCAAGCCCGCACGGTTGAGATGATCAATATCTACGCCCGCTTCGCCCGCGATTTCATGGCCATGCCAGTAATCATCGGCGTCAAAACCGCCAACGAGCGTTTTGCCGGCGCCCTCAACACCTATACTATCGAGGCCATGATGCAGGACGGTAAAGCCCTGCAGGCCGGTACAAGCCACAATCTCGGCCAGAATTTTGCCAAGGCATTCGACGTGACTTTCGTAAACAAGGACAACAAGCCCGAGTATGTATGGGCAAATTCGTGGGGAGTCTCCACCCGACTGATGGGCGCCCTGATCATGACGCACTCCGACGACAACGGACTCGTGCTTCCGCCCCATCTCGCCCCGATTCAGGTGGTAATAGTGCCTATCTACAAGAATTCAGAGCAGCTTGCGCTCATATCCGCGCGCGTAGAACCTATTGTCAACGAACTGCGCGGCATGGGCATAAGCGTGAAGTATGACGATGCCGAAAACAAGCGTCCCGGATTCAAGTTCGCCGACTACGAGGTGAAGGGTGTGCCCGTGCGCCTCGCCATCGGCGCACGCGACCTCGAAAACGGCACCGTTGAGGTGATGCGCCGCGATACACTCGAGAAGCACGAAGCCCGTCTCGACGGCATAGCCCAGTACGTAAAAGAGCTGCTCGAGGATATTCAGACCAACATTTTCGAAAAAGCCGTGAAATACCGCGACAGTATGATCCGCACCGTCGATACCTACGACGAATTCAAGGTTGAGATCGAAAAAGGCGGCTTCATACTGGCCCACTGGGACGGTACGACCGAGACCGAAGAAAAGGTCAAGGAAGAGACCAAGGCTACCATCCGCTGCATTCCCCTCGACGGCGACAAGACCCCCGGAAAGTGCATGGTGACGGGCAAGCCTTCGGCCCAGCGTGTGATTTTTGCAAGAAACTATTGATATTCAGGCCAACTGCGCGATATGCTGCCCGTAATCGCTATTGTAGTTCCGTGCTACAACGAAGAGGAAGTGCTTCCTATCAGCGTGCCCCGCATGCTCGGGGTGCTCGACCGGATGAAAGAGTCAGGCCTTGCCTCCGGCGAAAGCTACGTAATGCTTTGCAACGACGGGAGCCGTGACCGTACATGGCAGGTCATAGAGGCGCTTCATTCGGCCGACACGAGGGTTAAAGGGCTGTCGCTCGCCCATAACCGCGGCCATCAGAACGTGCTGCTCGCAGGGCTGATGACTGTTATGGACAGGTGCGACGCCGCCATTTCGATCGACGCCGACCTTCAGGACGACCCGGAGGCCATGATAGAGATGGTGAAGAAATTCCGTCAGGGGAGCGAGATAGTCTACGGGGTGCGGTCGAGCCGCGACTCCGACACGTGGTTCAAACGCACTTCCGCCCACGCCTTCTATTCGTTTCAGAAGAAGATGGGACTTGAGACGGTCTACGACCATGCCGACTATCGCCTGATGAGCTCCCGGGCACTGCGGCTGCTCAGCCACTACGGCGAATCGAATCTCTTTTTGCGCGGCATCATACCGCAGATAGGGCTGAAATGCGACACCGTGGGCTACAGCCGGGCCGAACGGGCGGCCGGCGAATCGAAGTATCCGCTCAGCAAGATGCTGAGTTTCTCGATCGACGGCATCACCTCGTTCTCAGCCAAACCCATGAGGATAATTTTTCTCACCGGGCTTGTGTTTCTGATAATCGACATCATAGTGGCGGCCTACGTTCTCATATCTTACTTCACGCGCGATTTCGTAGAATCGGGCTGGGCGTCGATCATGCTCTCGATCTGGTTTCTCGGCAGCCTGATTCTGATGGGTATCGGCGTAGTAGGCGAATATATCGGAAAGATATTCATCGAAGTCAAGCATCGGCCGCGCTACGAAATAAAAGATTTACTAATAGACTGACCCACATCTCTGAATATGGACAATAAGACTTTCATATCGCGTCTCGCCAAGAGACTGAACCGCGAGCAGGGACAGGTGGCAGCGCTCACCGACGGATTGCTGACGGCTTTCCGCGAGGCGGCCACTTCACTCGATTCCATAGCAATTCCCGGCTTCGGGACTTTCAAAACGGAGAAAACCGACGAACAGATTTCGACAGACGCCGTCACCGGACGTCGCATGCTTCTCCCTCCTAAGATAGAGATGACGTTCCGTCCGAGTGTGGTTTTGCGCAAAAAGATGAAATCATGAACAACAAGATACCATTCCACCAGCTTGCGGAGACTGTGGCTCGGCTCACCTCCGTCTCTTCCGAAACCGCCGAAACGTTTATAAAAGCATTTTTCGAAGTATTGTCCGAAACTCTCGAGAAGGGCGAGACAGTGAAGGTGAAAGGACTCGGCACATTCGCGCCGGGGGCAAATAGCGGCGATGATGATTGCGTTGATTTCGTTCCCGACCGCGATTTTGCCGACACCATCAATGCCCCGTTCGCAATGTTTCAGCCCGAGGAACTCAACGACGGTGTGACAGGCGAGGTGCTTACATCTGTCGAAACCATAGCCGAAGAGGAGACGGAAGAAGAAGCACAATCCGAAGAATCAGCTACGCCGCAGCCGGCGGCAGCCGAAGAGGTGCAGCCGGAAGAAGCTGTTGCGGAATCGGCAGAGACGGAGGAACAGGAAGAGGCCGAACCGGTAATAACTCCTGCAGTTGAACCGGAACCCGAACCGGAGCCGGAACCCGAACCCGAACCGAAGCCCGAACCGGAGATTGCAGTTGTTGCTGCAATCACGGAAATCAAGCCTATTGAAGAGGATCCGGAAGAATTTGTTGGCGATCATCCGTCCAAGCCCAAAGCTCCGGCCATAGAATATGCGGCAAACGAACCGGAAAGCGAGGAAGAAAGTGACGAAAACGATGGGTCCAACGACCGTAAGGGAGGTTTCGGATTCGGATTTCTCACGGGATTAATCGTTGGCTTTGCCCTCGGAGCTTGCGCGGCATACTTCTATATAGGCAAAATAATGGAGAGCCGCGGCCTCGGAGCTGCCGACGCCATTGAGGAAATAGAGGCCGATTCCGCCGACGTATTGCTGACGGCTGTCGCAGCAACTGCTGACAGCGTCGCGGCGCTGCCGCAACCCGCGGAAGCCGCTGATACGGCAACAGCAGCGATGAATCAGGCAGACACAGACGCCCAACCGGTTCAGGAGGCCGCCACCGAACCGCAGAAGCCGCAAAAAAAGATAACCGACACCGTGCGCAGCGGTTACCTGATCACAAACATGGCCAAAAAGCACTTCGGCAACAAATGTTTCTGGGTTTACATCTATGAAGAAAACAGCGCGAAGCTCGGCAACCCCAATAAGGTGAACTCCGGAACTGTTGTCGTAATTCCTGATGCATCCAAATACGGTATCGACGCAAACAATCCCGAAAGTGTGAAAAAAGCCCGCGCGAAAGAGGCGGAAATACTCCGCAAATATCAGAAATGACCTTACGGGTTTTAACCCAGTAAACGAATAATAGATAAATTTAACACTCAATTTTCACACTTTATTTGTTGTAATATATAATTTTGTATTACTAAACCGAGCCGAAAACGGCCGTCGAAACCTCACGATTAACAAAGAAAAACAGAATATACATAATTTATTATGAGCGAATCGGTAAACATCAGACAGCTGAATGAGCTTGTTGCCGCTAAAAGCGACTTCGTAACTCTCGTCACCCGTGGCATGGATCGCACTATTGTCGGTCAGAAACATCTTGTCGACTCACTTCTCATAGCTCTTCTCGCCAACGGGCACGTACTGCTCGAAGGTGTTCCCGGCCTGGCAAAGACATTGGCAATCAAGACCCTTGCGCAGGTTATCGACGCAAAATACAGCCGCATACAGTTCACCCCCGACCTTTTGCCTGCCGACGTTATCGGAACCATGATCTACAGCGTGCAGAAGGAACAGTTCCAGATTAAGAAAGGCCCGATTTTCGCGAACTTCGTGCTTGCCGACGAAATAAACCGTGCGCCCGCCAAGGTGCAGAGCGCCCTGCTCGAAGCCATGCAGGAACGACAGGTCACAATCGGCGACCACACCTTCCGCCTCGATGAGCCTTTCCTCGTGATGGCGACCCAGAACCCTATTGAGCAGGAAGGCACCTATCCCCTCCCCGAAGCACAGGTAGACCGTTTCCTCCTCAAAGTAATAATCGGCTACCCGACCAAAGAGGAAGAGAAAATCATCATACGCCAGAACATAAACGGCACCGACGAAAAGCCGCAACCGCTTCTCCGCCCCGAAGAGGTGCTGGAAGTACAGAAAATCGTAGAGCAGATTTATCTCGACGAGAAAATCGAACGATACATCGTCGACATCGTATTCGCCACCCGTAATCCCGGCGACTACAACCTCAGCGACCTCGCGAGCATGATTTCGTTCGGCGCATCGCCGCGTGCATCCATCGGTCTTGCCCGCGCGTCGCGCGCCTATGCTTTCCTCCGCGGCCGCGGCTACGTGATTCCCGAAGATGTCCGTGCCGTATGCCACGACGTGCTGCGCCACCGTATCGGACTTACCTACGAGGCCGAAGCCAACAACATCACCACCGACGAGATCATCTCGGAAATTCTCGACAAGGTCGAAGTGCCCTGATGCTCCGTGGCCTCTCTCCGGCTGCCTCACACTCCCTTCAACTGAATCAAATATCCTCGCGCATCAAACCTTATGGAAGCAAACGAACTGCTCAAACGAGTCAGGAAAATCGACATTAAAACCCGCGGCCTGTCGCAGAACATTTTCGCGGGAGAATACCACACGGCGTTCAAAGGTCGCGGTATGACTTTCTCGGAAGTGCGTGAATATCAGTACGGCGATGATGTGCGCGACATCGACTGGAACGTCACCGCCCGCCACAACCATCCCTACGTGAAGGTATACGAAGAGGAGCGCGAACTTACCGTGATGCTTTTGGTCGACGTGTCGAGAAGCCGCCTTTTCGGCGCAGTCGGTGAGGAAAAACGGGAGATGATAGCAGAAATAGCCGCGACTCTCGCTTATTCAGCCATCACCAACAACGATAAAATCGGCGTGATTTTCTTTTCCGACAAAATAGAAAAGTTCATTCCGCCCAAAAAGGGCAAGAAGCACATCCTGCTGATTATACGCGAATTGCTCGACTTCACGCCCGAGAGTCAGGGAACCGATATCTCCGTTGTGCTACGCTATTTTACCGACGCGCTGAAAAAACGCTGCACCACGTTCCTCATTTCCGACTTTATCGACACTCACGACTACACCAAGCAACTCAGTATTGCCTGCAACCGCCATGATATCATAGCGATCCAGGTTTACGACAAGCGCGATTCGTCGCTTCCCGACGTAGGATTCATGCGCGTCACCGATCTCGAGACGGGCGCAAGCCGCTGGATCGACACCTCATCGTCGGCTGTAAGGAAAGCCTACAACAAATGGTGGTACGAACGTCAGCAGAAAATGACCGAAACTCTCAGCCACTGCCGCGTCGACGTTGCCTCGGTAGCCACCGACGAGGATTTCGTCCACTCGCTCATGGCTCTTTTCAAGAACCGCGGCGTAAGATAAGTCAACAAAAAACGAACAGTAAAATGAAACATATCAGCCGCATATTTCTGATTCTTTCAATGCTTCTGTCGACTGCAGGCGCCCGGGCGGCCTCGCCCGTCACCCTGACAGTGAAGACCGACTCCGCCTACGTGCTGATGGGGAAGCTCACACCGCTCCATATTCAGCTCGTGGCCGATGAGAAACCGGCGGGAGAGCTAATTATACCCGACGATTCGATTTGCGGCAACGTGGAGATAAGCGACAAAGGCACAAACGATACTTCGCAGATAGCCTCCGGACGCATTGAGGTTAACCGCACGCTCATGCTTCAGTCGTTCGACTCAGGCGTCTACATCCTCAACCCGGTGCGCTACGTTGCCGGCGGCGACACAATTCTTTCCAACCGCGTGGCACTCAAAGTGCTCCCGGTACCGGTCGACACGCTGCAGACAATCCACGATTTTGCCGACATCAGCGACGTTGACCGCAAACTCACCGACTATCTGCCTGATTTCATAGTTGATTACGGTCTTTGGATTCTCGCCGTGATTGCGGTACTCGCCATAGCCGCATGGCTCGTATGGAAGTTTACCCGCAAAGCCAAAGGCACACCGCCCAAATTCAACCTCGTCTCGCCCTACGACGAGGCTCTCGCCCGCCTCAACGGCCTGAAAGAAGAGCGCCTTTGCGAGCAGGGCCGCGAAAAAGATTATTATACGCAGCTCACCGACATACTCCGCAACTATCTTCAGCGCCGCTTTGGCATAAACGCCATGGAGATGACGTCGACTCAGATATTGTCGACTCTCGAACACAACGAACAGACCAGACTGCCGCGCCGCTTTATGAGCCGTGTGCTGGAAATTGCCGATTTCGTGAAATTCGCGAAAGTCCGTCCCCTCCCCGACGACAACGTACAGGCCTTCAACTCCGCCATGCAGTTCGTAGAGGAAACCAAACCGCAGCCCGAACCTGAGGAAGAAGAAACCGACGGCGAAACCACCTCCGGCGACAGCGGCAACAGCGAACCCGATGTAAAACAACCTAAAGAATAGCAGCCATGCTCTTAGCTCATCCCGCCTATCTATGGCTCTTTCTCCTCTTCATACCGCTCATAGCATGGTATGTCTGGAAACGGCGCAATCTTCATGCCTCGCTGGAGGTTTCAACGATTGCACCCGTTGCCCGGCTGCCCCGCTCCTGGAAAGAATACCTGTCGCACCTGCTGTTCATTATGCAACTCGGGGTGATCGGGTGCATCATTATGATTCTCGCACGCCCTCAGACCCGCGATTCATGGCACACTTCGAGCGTGGAAGGCACCGACATCGTGCTGGCTCTCGATATTTCCACCAGTATGCTCGCCCGCGACTTCAATCCCGACCGGTTTGAGGCGGCCAAGGAGGTGGCTTCAAAATTCGTGGCCGGCCGCGAGGGCGACAACATCGGAGTGGTAATCTTCGCAGCCGAGAGCTTCACAGCCATTCCCATGACCACCGACCGCAGCGTTATCGCCAATTATATCAACGACATCAGGATGGGCATGCTGCAGGACGGCACCGCCATCGGCGACGGACTGGCCACCTCAATCAACCGAATCAAAGACGGAAAAGCCAAATCAAAGAGCATTATCCTGCTCACCGACGGCTCGAACAACACCGGCAACGTGGCGCCCCAGACCGCAGCCGAAATCGCCCGGCAGATGGGCATCAAGGTCTATACTATCGGTATCGGCACAAACGGCACCGCCCCGTATCCTCAGGAAAATATGTTCGGAAGAATAGAATATGTGAACCTCCCGGTTGTAATCGACGAAACCACACTCCGCAACATTGCCGAGACCACGGGCGGAAAATACTTCCGCGCCACCGGCAACAACGTGCTATCCGAAATCTTCGCCGAAATCGACCGTCTGGAAAAAACAAAAATGGATCTGCGCAACTTCACGAGCACCGAGGATGACTATATGCCATGGGCCATCGCCGCCCTCGCTCTTTTCGGCTTGATTCTGCTGCTCCGCTACACCGTTTTGCGCACCATACCCTAACAAACCCATTGAGAATTATGATCAGTTTCGCTTATCCCCATCTTCTATATCTGCTGCTGCTCATACCGGCTTTCGCGGGGCTTTTCATTCTCGCAAGGCTGGCCCGGCGGCGCAAGATTTCGCGCTACGGACGCCCCGGGGTGCTTGAGCATCTTATGCCCGACGTGTCGAAATACATGCCCTGGGTTAAAATATCGGTGGCGCTGGTGATTCTCGCCGTACTCGTGATTCTTATAGCACGCCCACGTGCAACCGGCGGTCTGGACAACGACAGCGCCGAAACCAAGACTTCACGGGGTATAGAAGTTATGGTCTGTCTCGACGTTTCCAACTCAATGCTCGCATCTTCGACCGACGACGATGGCGGCATAAGCCGCCTTGACCGCGCAAAACATATCCTTGAGAAACTCATCGACAAGATGCAGGACGACAAAGTCGGTCTGATTGTGTTTGCCGGCGACGCCTACACGCAGCTGCCGATTACGTCGGACTACGTTTCGGCCAAAATGTTCATCAACGGAATCACCACCGAAATGGTTCCCACTCAAGGTACAGCCATCGGTGCGGCTCTCGACATGGCCATGAATTCATTCACGCCCGACGACAAGTTTCAGAAGGCAATCATAGTGATAACCGACGGAGAAAACTTTGAGGACAACGCCGTTGAAGCCGCCAAGCAGGCGGCCGACGCCGGAATTCAGGTCGACGTGATTGGTCTCGGAACCCAGCGCGGTGCAAGAATTCCCATCGGTCAGGGGCGGTATCTCACCGACTACAACGGCCAGGAGGTTGTTACGCATCTCGACGACAAGACCGCACAGCAGATAGCACAGGCAGGCGACGGAATCTACGTGAACGGCGCCTCATCAGGCGCCGTGGCTGATGTAAACGACAAGCTCGACACACTCGCCAAAACGGAATTCGAACGCAAAACCTTCTCACCGCAGAGCGAGCAATTCCCTATTGTGGCATGGATTGCGCTGATTTTGCTTGTGGCCGACTGCTTCGTGGTGACACGAAAGATTTCCTGGCTCAAACAGTATGAATTCTTTTCAAAGACGAAAGGAGAGAAAAAATGATGAAACCCGTTTCAGCCGTCATACTTGCTCTTTTCATGGCAATGCCGTATGCGGGCGCTGCAGAGGAAAAGACACCCGAGTCTACCCGCCACGAACGCAACTTCATTGTGAAAGGCAACAAACTTTACCGCGAGCAGCGATTCGCCGACGCCGAAGTGGCTTACCGCAAGGCGCTTGAAGAGAATGTAGCAAACGAGATCGCACAGTTCAATCTCGCAGCGTCGCTGCTGCGGCAGGGTAACGCCACCGGCGAAACCGCAGGTGAGGCCGCCAATATCCTGCAGGGACTCGCACGCGATGCCGAAAACATCGGAATAGCCGAGAAAGCGTTCTACAATCTGGGCAATCTGGCGTTCAACAGTCAGGACTACGGTTCGGCCGTGGAAAACTACAAAAACGCCCTGCGCCGGAATCCCGACAACGACAAGGCCCGCGAAAACCTTCGCCTTGCCCAAAAGAAACTTCAGGAGCAACAGAATCAGGACAAGAACAAGGATCAGAATCAAGACCAGGACAAAGATCAGAACAAGGATCAGAATAAGGATCAGAACAAGGATCAGAACAAAGATCAGAATCAGAATCAAGATCAGAACAAAGACCAGAATCAGGACAAGAAGGATCAGCCGCAGCAACAGCAGCCGCTTCAGGATCAGAAGCAACAGCCCCAGCAGAAGCAGCAGGGCGGCATAAGCCCTGAGAACGCCCAGAAGATTCTGAAAACGATGGAAAACGAGGAAAACGCCACCCGTGCCCGTGTAAACGCTGAAAAGCGTAAAAACGGTGCGCCGTCGCGCCGCCCCGTAACCAATCCCTGGTAATCAACAATATCGCCGCTATGAGATACCTTTCCATAATATTGGCATTCATCCTCGGACTTGGAGCCGCATTCGCCCAGCGGTCTATGGGATCACCTGTAAGCATGCAGGTGTCGGCGGCCAATGTTGCCGTAGGCGAGGTATTTCAGGTAACCTACACTATTGTTTCCGATCCGGGCGACACTCCGTCTGTCAAAGTCCCGAAAATCAAGGGGTGCACACAGCTCGAGATGGCGGGTCCGTACTCCGAACGCCGGTTCATGGATTTCTGGGGCGGAAATAATGTGACGGACATAACACGCTACGTGTTTTCATACCGTGCCGACCGCCGCGGACAGTGCGATATTCAACCGGCCACGGTGGAAATCGGCGACAGAAAATATAAATCGCAGAGCACGACAATAAACGTGGAGGACGGCGACGATCTCGTTCCGGTGGGCGACGACATATTCCTCAAGCTCGAGCTTTCGGCCCTGCATGCGGAAACAGGCGAACCGGTCACGCTTTCCGTTGTTCTTTATTCGCGCTTTAAGATAGACAAGTTCAAGGCCTACGAGACACCCTCAGCAAAAAACTGCACCATCGACCGTGTGCCCGCACGCGCGGAGCGACTTCCCGACGAGAGGATAAACGGAGAAATTTACGGAGTATGGGTGCTCGAACGATATGTAGTCACACCTTCTTCCACCGGCAAAATAAAATTCGAACCGGGAATATTCGGCATATCGCCTGACTACAGAGGGATGACCGACCCGTTTTTCTCTTTCGGGCCTTCAATTCAACGCGAATTCGCCTATGTTCCCTCCACCGTTGTTCTCGACGTTGTAAAGGAAGGGCAAAAAAAGCAAGTCCCGCATAATCCCGGCAATTCAGAACCGCGCCATAATGACGAACCGGCCGACGACAATCTTATTTTTGTAATGTCGGACGACAGCAACACGACGTTTCACTTCTTACATTCCGAATCATGACAATGAAACGATATATATTCATCCTGTTGATGGCGATAGCCTTTACGGCTGCCGCCGACGTCACCTTCACGGTAAAGCCTCCGAGAGGTGTTTATGAAGGCGACAAGTTTCCCGTTACGTTCAAGCTCACCGACGCGCAGAGCAACAGCATAAACGTACAGCAGATCTCCGGCTGCACGCTGCTTTACGGCCCCTCCACCTCAACCTCGCAGTCGTATCAGATAATCAACGGAAGGACGTCGTCGAGTTCCACGGTTGAATTCACATATTTTTACCGTGCGGGCAACGCCGGCACCTACACGATTCCGGCGGCCTCGGTAACCGTAGACGGTAAAAAAATGTCGACAAAACCGGTTACTTTTACCGTGCAGCCCCGCTCCGACCGCGACAAACCGGCATCCCAGAGGCCGGTGGCGATTGACGATCCCGACACTCAGGCAGTCGGACGGCAGGTAAAGTCAAACGACGTTTTCGTCCGCATCATACTCTCGCGTACGTCGGCCTACGAGCAGGAAGCAATAGCGTGCACCATAAAGCTCTACACGAAATATTCCATCTCGTCGTTCATGCCTACCAAGCAGCCCAGTTTCGACGGATTTCTCATTCAGGAAGTCGATCTTCAGCCTTCGTTAAACGAAATCGAGAACTACAACGGTCAGGAATATATGACGGCGGTGCTGAAGAAATGCATTATTTTCCCTCAGAAATCGGGCAGGCTCACCATCAATTCAGGCAACTACGACATATCTGTTGTCCAGTACGACAATGTGAACATGGGTATGTTTCAGGTGCGCCAGCCGCGCGAAGCCAAGATAAAAGTAAGTTCCAACAGCGCCGCGGTCGACATCCTGCCTCTCCCCCAGCCCCAGCCCGAAGGATTCTTCGGCGCGGTGGGTAAATTCACCGTCGACTCGAAACTCGTAGGCAACTCGTTCCGAACCAACGACCCGGCCACACTTATATATACTGTTTCAGGTACCGGCAATATCAAATACGTAAAGGAGCCTGTAATTGATTTTCCCAGTGAATTCGAACAATATACCCCGAAGAGCGATATAAGAGCCGAGGTGCGCGGCAACGACGTGACCGGAAGCATGACTGTGGAATACACGTTTGTGCCGCAGTCGGTGGGCGATTTCAAGATCGGCAGCGACAAGTTTGTTTACTTCGACCCGACCGAAAAGAAATACGTGACCCTCTCCACTCCCACCTACGACATCAAGGTGGCGAAAGGCGTATCTGCGCCCGCTACAACAGAGAAAAAAGACATTGAGACAAAGAATACCGACATCCGCCATATCCATCAGGGCGACAAGAACCCGCAGCCCGACCATACGCCGATAGTTATGAAGTTATGGTACTGGCTTATCTATGCCGTGGCTCTCTTTGGCCTGATAGCATCAGTGGCTATCTACGGCCGCCGCGCGCGACTGAACGCCGACGTGGCCGGCCGACGCCAGTCGAAAGCCAACAAGGTAGCACGCAAGCGTCTGAAAGCCGCTGCCGGCTTCATGAATTCGGGCGATTCGGAAAAATTCTACGCCGAAATGCTGAAAGCCCTGTGGGGATACCTCTCCGACAAACTGTCGATACCCGTAAGCCAGCTTAGCCGCGACAACATAGTTGCGACTCTTACCGAAAAAGGGTGTCCGGCCGAGGTAAGCGACAGCCTTATAGCAGTTCTCGATGACTGCGAGATGGCGCGCTATACCCCCGACAGCTCAAGCCGCATGGACAGTATCTTCAATCAGGGTGCGGAAGCAATCAACAGAATGGAGGACGTAAAACTCAACCGTAAATGATTATGAAAAGACTGATTCTCACCACTATAATCGCTATAATCGCCTCTATCTCCGGAGCAGTGGCCTCTACCCTCACCGAACAGGCCGACTCGGCCTATATGGCAGAGAATTATCAGATGGCGGCTGCCATCTACAACAAGATTCTTAAAGAGGAAGGGTCGTCGGCCTCTCTGTATTATAATCTCGGCAACTGTTATTACCGGCTCGGAGAAAACGGTAAGGCGATTGTGGCTTACGAACGCTCGCTGCGCCTCGATCCTACGAGCGCCGATACGCGCGACAATCTTGAGTTTGTCAACGGAAAAATCGTAGACCGCCCTGGCGAAAAAGGAACATTCATCGGCAATGCTCTCGATTCGGCCGCCAACAAGGCGAAAAGCGATACCTGGGCCATTCTGGCGCTTGCAATGTTTCTTTTTACGGTGGGAGGCGCCGGACTCTACATATTCCAGTCGTCGATAACACTGCGCAAAATAGGATTTTTTGGTGGAATCGTAACGCTGATTTTCTGCGGAATATTTATTTTCCTCGCCGTCCGTGCGGCGGCTCTGTCGCTTGCCGATGACGCGGCCGTAATAACCGCACCCTCCACCATCCTTTCCACGGCCCCCCGCGCTCCACGAGACCGTACGCAGGAAGCCATGCTTCTCCACGAGGGCACGAAAATAAAGATTCTCGACTCGGTCCGCTCCACAACCGATTCCGTTGCCACCACGTGGTATGATGTTGAAATCGACAACGCCCACCGGGCATGGATCGACAGCCGGGCAGTAGAAAAAATATAAATCCGTCCATACGGCTGTCTGACAAACCGTTAACCAAAATAATCAAAAACCGCCACAAAAGTTTTTATATTTTTATTTGGTTTGTTGAAAATTAAGTCATAAATTTATAACCATTAAAAATAAACTCTATTATAAACCCCCAAAAACATAGTATCATGACAAAAACGATTTCATTCAACGATCTCCGTCGCATCAAAGACAGCCTCCCCGACGGCTCGATACGTCAGATTGCCGACAAGCTGAATATAACCGCCCAGACCGTTCGCAACTACTTTGGCGGCAGCAACTATGAATTTGGTAAGAATTGTGGTGTGCATATCGAACCGGGTCCCGACGGTGGTATTGTTGTTCTTGATGACACCACCATTTACGATATGGCCGTAGAAATTCTCGGCAACAAGGAGGACTAATTCTCCCCTGCTTCCTTAGAAACTATAACAGAGAGACACAGTGGAATCCGCTTTGCGGCTGATTCCCGTGCCTTTCTGTTTTTCACGTAATATCGATAGATTAACAACAGATTTCCGACAGATTATGGGCGAACAGACACGACTTATTACAGTGGCAATCCACACTTATCCGAAAGCGCAGGCTCTCAAGGCAGTGCTTGAACGCGAAGGGGTGGAGACGGTGATTCAGAATGTTAATCTCACCACTCCGGTGGTATCGTCGGGCGTCAGGGTACGCATCCACGAAAACGACCTTCCGCTGGCGCTTCGCATAATCGAGAACATCGACATTTTCGACCCGAAATGCGGCTGCGACGACGGACAAAAATGCGACGCGCAGCCGGTTGTTCTCGTGCCGGTCGACTTTTCCGATTACTCGGCTCTGGCGTGTGAGATCGCCTTCAGCATAGCCGATTCCCATAATGCCGTTATAAAGATTCTCAACACGTATATCGACCCGTCGGTGGCTTCGCCGATGCAACTATCCGACTCTCTCACGTTCGCCGACAACGAGATAGCCGAAGACGCCATAGCCGCTAATGAAATCGAGACCGAGGTGAAAAAGCTGATGCTCGGTTTTACGGGCCGACTGAAAGAGAAAATTAAAAACGGCGAGATTCCCGCAGTGAAATTCACCACCGAAATCCGCGAGGGAGTTCCGGAAGAGGAAATCGATGCTCTCGCAAAGGAAATCAAGCCTATGCTGATAGTGATGGGCACACGCGGTGCAGGCAAAAAAGAACGCGAACTCGTAGGGAGCGTAACCGCCGAGGTTCTCGACACCACCCGTTTTCCGGTGTTTACCGTTCCGGAATCGACTCATCTCGACGAAACCGGCAAGCTGAAGCGAGTGGTTTTCTTCAGCAATCTCGATCAGGACGATATACTTGCACTCGACGCTCTCTACAGGCTTTTCCCGCTGAAAAATCTCAGTGTGACCATAGTCGCCGTTCCTTCCAAAAAGCATCCCGACGGTGATTCCAAGGCTCTCAGGACATTGCTCGATTACTGTAAGGAGCATTATACCGGCTACTCGTTCACAACGGCGTCGCTCAGTCTGGCAAGTGCTGAAACCGATTTCAATCTGCTGAGCGCCGAGTCGCCCATCGACCTGATAACGGTGCCGAACCGCAAGAAAAACATATTCGCCCGTCTGTTCAACCCGGGAATAGCACACCGGCTGCTTTTCCACGCCGATATCCCTATGATGGTGATTCCGGTATAATACGATAAAAACCAATCTAAGAAATGGCTCATCCGAAACCAAAAATAATAGATTTACCACGCATATACGACCCCCGCGGTAATCTCACGTTCGTACAGGACTACGACCAGTTGCCAATAAAAATAGCAAGGGTATACTGGACCTACGACGTTCCGGCGGGAGAAGAGCGCGGCGGCCACGCCCACAAAGAGTCAGATCTGTATCTGATAGCCACAAGCGGAAGTTTCAACGTGAATCTCTACGACGGTGAAGAATGGCGCACGTATACCCTCAACCGTCCGTATAAGGCTCTTTATATTCCGCCGGGCTACTGGCACACTCTTGATAATTTCGCGTCGGGCAGCGTGTGTATGGTCATCACTCAGACTATCTATACCGAAGATGATTATATCCGCGACTTTGATGAGTTCAAACGTATAGCTCAAAAAAACGGTTACTGATGAAATACCCGTTTCTCGACCTTGGCAAAGTGAATCTCCCCTACCGCGACGAACTCGTGGCGGCGGCGACGAGGGTAATCGACTCCGGACGCTACATTGGCGGAGAGGAAGTGGAAGCGTTCGAACTGGAAATGCAGAAGATGCTCCGTGTACCCTATGTTGTGGCTGTCAGCAACGGGCTCGACGCGCTCAGACTCATTCTGCGGTCTTACGTGGAACTCGGAGCCATGAAACCGGGCGACGAGGTAATCGTGCCGGCCAACACGTATATCGCGTCAGTGCTCGCCATAACCGATGCCGGGCTCGTGCCGGTGCTCGTAGATGCCGACATTCAGACAATGAACCTCGATACGTCACTAACCGAAGAGGCAATTACCTCAAGGACACGTGCTATAATGGCGGTGCATCTTTACGGCCGTGTGGTCTGGGACGAGACCATCGTCGGCATAGCCAGGCGCAACGGTCTGAAGATAATCGAGGACACGGCGCAGGCAATCGGAGCCCGGTCGCCGATTGCCGGTCTGTACGGTAGCGACCATGCCGGCGCGCTCGGCGATGCCGGAGCATTCAGTTTTTATCCGACCAAAAACATCGGTGGGCTGGGTGATGCAGGCGCTGTAGCGACACACGACCCTGAGCTTGCGGCCACCGTCCGCGCCCTCGCCAACTACGGCAGCGACAGACGGTATCACAATATATATACGGGCTTCAACTGCCGTATGGATCCCCTTCAGGCAGCAATGATCAGAGTAAAACTCAGGCACACGGCAAGCGAGAATGCCGACCGTTTTGCCCGGGCACTCGCCTACTGGCGCACGATCAGAAATCCGCGGATAATCACACCACAGATGAGCCAGTCGGTCATCGACAACGTGTGGCATCAGTACGTAGTCCGCGTAACCGGCGGATGCCGCGACAGGTTCAGAAGCCGGTTGGCGGAACTTGGAGTCGGAACTGACATCCACTACGCTACTCCCCCTCATCGGCAGCCTTGCTACAACAACCTGCCTCATGGAAAGTTACCCGTAACCGAACTGCTTGCCGGCGAAATAGTAAGCCTCCCCATAGCGACCGGGACTTCTGTCAAGGATGCCTCCGACATTGCCAGGCTCATAAACTCAATTGAATTATGAAACGATCTACAAAACGCATCATTCTGCTTCTGTTCAGTTTAGCGCTTATAGCGGCGGGATTTATGATTTCTGACCGCAGCAGTGCGGCCGGAAGCCCGCACCGAACCCCCGGCAGGGGTAGCTACGGCAATCTCATGGAAGTGAAAATGCCCTCCGGAATAGATTCGAGAATTCTCCATTACAAAGGCATGGATGTCTCGTTCAACCCGCGCTATCATATTCCCAACTGGGTTGCGTGGGAACTAACCGGTGACGAGACATCGGGTGAAGCCGCACGTACCAACAAGTTTCAGGCCGATCCTAACGTGGCGGAAAGCGCGGAGTCGTACGACTATAATTATTCAGGCTACGACCGCGGCCACATGGCGCCCGCAGGCGATATGAAATGGGATAAGGAAGCCATGTCTGAGACTTTTTACATGACCAATATCTGCCCTCAGACCAAAGCGCTTAACTCCGGTTCGTGGAAAAAACTCGAGGAAAAATGCCGCACTTGGGCACAGGCCGACAGCGCAATCTATATTGTCTGCGGTCCCGTTTACGACGAATCGCCCATCGAATATATCGGCGAGACCGGAGTCTACGTGCCGCGACGCTTCTTCAAGGCTATCATATCGCCCTACGCCAACCCGCCGCGCGGCATAGGCTTCATAATGCCCAACGGCAAAGTGGAGGGCGGAATGCAGGCGGCAGCAGTCAGTATCGACAGCATTGAAGCCCTTACCGGCTATGACTTTTTTTCAGCTCTCCCCGACGACATAGAAAACCAGATTGAATCGCAAAATAAATTTCACCAGTGGAGCATAATCCGACCCCGATGACCATCGCAGACGACACCATCTGCGCCATATCCACGCCCCCTGGAGTGGGCGGTATTGCCGTAATCAGAATCTCAGGTTCCGAAGCCATCAAAACAGCCGACAGGCTGTGGCGCGGAAAACCGCTGGCCAAGGCCGCGACTCATACGTGCCATCTCGGCGACATAGTAGATCCTACAAACGGTCAGCAACTCGACCAGGCGGTGGCAACAGTGTTTCGCGCTCCGAAATCGTTTACCGGCGAAGATGTAGTCGAGTTTTCCGTCCACGGCTCGAAATGGATTCAGACGGAACTCATGCGCCTTCTCGTGGACAACGGTTGCCGAATAGCCCGGGCCGGAGAATTCACCCGACGCGCCTTTGCCTCAGGAAAGCTCGATCTGGCCGAAGCCGAAGCCGTGGCCGACGTGATTGCGGCAACCTCGCGAAGTGCCCATCGTCTCGCTGCATCGCAAATGCGCGGAGACTTCTCACGGGTACTCGAATCACTCCGCAACCAGCTGCTCGAACTCGCTTCACTGCTTGAACTCGAGCTCGACTTCTCGGAAGAAGAAGTCGAATTTGCCTCGCGCGAAAAACTCCTCGCGCTCGCCTGCGAAATCCAGACACTCGTCAACCGCCTCGCCGCATCGTTCGCCACAGGTCAGGCTATTAAAGACGGGATTCCCGTAGCAATCGTAGGAGAACCGAATGCCGGGAAATCAACCCTCCTTAACCATCTCCTCTCCGACAACCGCGCAATTGTGAGCGACATTCCAGGCACCACCCGCGATACCATCGAAGACACGATCCAACTCGACGGGACGACCTATCGTTTCATCGACACGGCCGGCCTCCGCGACAATCCGGCAGACGAAATCGAAGCCCTCGGCATAGACCGCACAATCAGCAAAATCCGCAACGCACGAATAGTATTGTGGCTCATCGCACCTGATACTCCCGACGACACGCTGCTCTCGCTCAACCGCGAAATTACCGCCAACACCACTCCCGATGCCACCGTCCTGATCATCATAAACAAAATCGACAAGACACCCGTCAGTGACACCGAGGTCAACCGTATTTTAAACCTGACAGGCAGAGATATTGAACCCCTACGCATCTCGGCACGCACGGGCGAAGGAATAGACCGGCTCACAGCAACCATACGCGAAAATGCAGGCCTCGAGAGCGCCGGCACAACCGATGTAATAGTAACGAATTCACGCCACTACGAAGCCCTCCGCGCCGCCTCTGAATCAATATCCCGCGTAATCGCCGGACTCAAAACAGGCCTTTCCGGCGACTTCATCGCCCAGGATCTTCGCGAAACAATCCACCACCTCGGCACCATAACCGGCACCATCACCACCCCCGAAATCCTCCAAACCATCTTCTCCAAATTCTGCATCGGCAAGTGACCCGCAGTTAAAGACAGGTAACTATAAGTTGAAATAATAGTCAAGGCGTTCAGTTTGAGCGCCTTTTCTTTTGCCCGAATATTGCCAAAGTAATAGTTAGAACCCATTTCTACCTATTTGTTGCTCGTCCATACCCGGGACAAGCCGTTCCTTCCGTGTGTGGATGGTTGTAAACAATGGGATACGTAGAAATACGTAGGAATACAACATCGGCTCCGTGAGCGGCGAAATAAACACGTTCAAATATGGCAACATCAACCATTAGAATCAAAAAGGTCTGTGAATGGTGCGGAAAGGAGTTTGAAGCTCAAAAATGCTCAACTTGTTACTGCTGCAAGCGATGTGCGGAACACGCATATAAAGACCGAAAGAGACAAGAAAGGAAAACTGAGACAGAAACAAGGGTGATAGAAACGATCATCCGTCAGAAAGAAGAAGCTGTAAGTCGTAGAGATTACCTGTCTGTTCAAGAAACAGCTGATCTTATGGGTGTAAAACGAAACGCCATCTACCAACTAATCTATCGAGGTAAACTGAAAGCCTATCGGTTGACATCCCGGGTTACACGCATCAGCCGAAAGGATATTGAGGATTTACTTGGGACAAGCCTCTATGTGAGAAAAACAAAGGCTCAATCTTCAACAACAGATGAAAACGGCGAGGCAATCTCAGAGTTCTACACGACTAAAGAGATTATCGAGAAGTTTGGAGTAAGCAATTCATGGGTGTTTGCTCAGGGGAAGGCTCACAATATCCCGAAGATGTATCACCGTGGAAAGACACTCTGGAGTAAGCCCCATTGTGACCGGGTGTTTACGGCAAAGCCAGAGACTCCTAAGGAAGAAGACTGGATTTCGTATTCCGATGTCCGTGCAGAATACAATCTGACCCATGACCAGCTTCACAATTATGTGAAGTATCACGGGCTTCGTCGTAAGAAAGTCGGTAAATACACCTATATCTTGAAGTCGGAAATTGATTCGATTCTCCGTCCTCCGACACTGAAATAAGTATGGTTATCGGTTATCAGCTGGTTATATGGCAAATAACTTGATAACCGTATTGCCACAGACGAACTTTGCATCAAAAATCATTCATAAAAAATATCATACATGGATATATGCACAAAAGTCACCCTTAGACAGCGTCTTCTAAAATCGGGTAAGATCACGCTGTATTTCGACTACTACCCTCCAATCCGAAACCCGAAGACCAACCGTATGCAACGCCATGAGTATCTTGGCATATACCTCTATGCCAATCCTACTAATCAGGTTCAGCGCGATTTCAACCGCTCTATGCTTGAAAAGGGGGAACTGATACGTTGCCGTCGTCAGGAATCAGTCATCAACCGTCAGTTCGGTTTCATTGACCACAGCCAACTCAAGGCTGATTTTCTAGAATACTTCGAGGCTGTCACTAAGAAGAAGTACCAGAAATGGCGCATAGTGTTTGAGCACTTCAAGGTGTTCTGCAAGGGCAAATGCACCTTCGGAGACCTCACGGTCGAGTTCTGCACAAAGTTTCGGGAATATCTGCTTACTGCAAAGCAACTGAAACACAAGAGAAAAAGCCTCTCACAGAACGCTGCAGCCGGATACTTCTCCACGTTCCGTGCCCTTCTGAAAATGGCATACATGGAGAAGCTGATCACTGAGAACATAAACGACTATCTGGAATATATTGAGTGGGAGGATGTTGAGCGTGAGTTTCTGAACCAAGATGAACTAATACGACTGGCTCAGACTCCATGTGACAGTGATGTTCTCCGCAGGGCATCCCTCTTCTCATGTCTTACGGGCTTACGATTCAGCGACATTCTAAATCTCCGATGGAACAACATTCAGGAGGTTGCCGGAATAGGGCTATGCGTTGTCCTGAAAACTCAGAAGACAAAAACACCTGCCACTCTCCCTTTATGTGACTACGCTATCGAACTGATCGGTGAGCGACAGACAGGAAAGGTGTTTGTCGGATTTAAGAAGACCTTGACCGCAAAACCACTCAAACAGTGGATCAAGGCAGCCAAAATTGACAAGCGGATAACTTTTCATTGTTTCCGCCATACTTATGCGACCTTGCAGATGGCTATGAGCAGCAATCCCTATCTCGTTAGTCAGGCACTTACGCATAAGAATCTTGAAACCACTCTACGCTATACTCACAATGTCCCGACTGCCCTCGTTGATACATTGGGAAAAATCTCAATCAAACCAAAGACTGAATAGAGGGACGTGTAATCGTCACCTTTTCGAGCAAAAGTTGTAAAACAACAATCTTTTTACTCCGCCATTTTTGGCCGATTGAAAAGTCTGCCGCCTCTGGTGGTGGACTTTTTTGCTATTTCTTCCTAAAAACGACACCCCTATGAAAATTTGATGTTGCACATTTCGTTTTTAGCAATCGATCTATTGTAATTTTGTCGGACAAATCTTTTATAAACCTCATAAACCACATGGATAGAACAGATAACACACTAAGGATTCTTGTAACGGTATTATCGATACTGTTCCTGCTCATCATTATCAAAACATCATATCCGGCAAAAAGCATTGGTGATATGACAATCAACATCGCTGGCAAATTCATCATCTGCGAATTAATCCTATTCTCATCAATCTATGTTGGCGGTTCGATACTGTCAGAAGCAGTGCCTGGGTTATGGGAAAGTATGCAGAAATTACACCTAAAACAAAAACCTATTCCAACGTCCTTAAATAATACATCAGCTGATAATGATAATAGTGAGGATGACAATGACGACGAAATTATGGTATCAATGGAAGATGAAATCCCAGATGAAATCGTAGTTTACACTAATAAAACGTTTGAGAACATCTTGCATTCTGAACAGATAGAAAAGTTATTCTCGAATCTCAAGAATTTCAATAATGGAGAAAAATTTGAAGTGATTGAAAAGGAAGTCCTTCCTGACTATATATTCCAATTTGACATTCTACATTTTGTGTGAAATATCTGTAAAAGGATTTATGTTAAGAAACATGCCAAGTTCAAGTTTAGGGATCGCGCAGCTGAATTTGCAAAGTTCTCCTTTCCACTCACGGTAACTTCTACACTTGAGAGTATTGGTTCTACAATGACCAATGATGACAAGACCCACTCTCTGCCAATAATCAAGCCTGGGAATCCTTTGGTCCCTCATGATTTTAGCGAGGTAAAGAAGCAATTAGAACGGACTTCTTAAAGGTTATTTTTCCAGTTATCGGTTATTTGCTGGTTATCTTGTATATAACTTTATAACCGCTTTGTCAGTACCGAACTTTGCGGCACGATGATTTAACCCCCATCGTGTTTGCAATGGATAGAACAATTTCATTTGAGGCAATGCCTCAGATTGTGGCTCGACTTGAAGATAAGACCGAGACCGTCACTAAACTAATTACGTGGTTTACAGCACCACCTCCTGATAAGCCGGAGGAAATGGTGACTATAAAAGAAGCCGCCATGATTCTTCATCTGTCTGTGTCAAGGGTACGTGCCCTTGTGCAGGAAGGTCGTGTGCCGTGTTATAAGCCCGGACGTAATCTGCTCTTTCTCCCTTCTGAACTCCACCGATGGCTCTCCGACAGTCAGCGTAAGGGACAACCATCTGTAGAAGAACAGATGGCGATGATGACCAACGGTATGCGTCGCACAGCAAAAGGAAGGAGGTTTTCATGAGCAGGTATAAACGTCCATCCGAAAAAAGGGATATAGTCGGCATATTCTGCCGCACTTATTCATGTAGTGCAGCCATCGAGAAGTTTTTAGATGAACTGTTCTATCTCGACGAAGAGAGCGGTCGCTACAAGTCAAAAATCAATCGGGAATTCTTTCTTGAAGTTGATGATCATCAGCAGATAGTATGGCAGAAAGATGGTAATACTCCTTACAACGCCTTCGATCTCGTCAGAATCTATAAGTTCGGCGAATCTGACTTGAATGCAAAAGAGGACACTCCACCCAATCGGTTGCCATCTTATAAGGCTATGCAGCAGTTATGTAAGGAGGATGCCGCAGTACGCTTGACAATTATACGGGAGAAAAACAGACCCTCAACAGCCGACTGTAAGGATTGGCAAGCCGCTCTGACTCTCAACGATAAAAACGAGATTGAGAAGACCGGTCACAATATTCGGCTGATTCTTCTCAACGACAGTAATCTGTCTAAGGTACGGTTTGACCGGTTTACTAAGAAAGACATAACCGAATGTCCCGACTTCTGTAATGAGCGCGACAACCGCCTTGATGATGAATCAATCGGTAAGATTGCCCTTTATATAGAAAGCTCCTATGGGTTGCAACTATCCCAGCCTCGTATCCTTGAAATGCTTAAAACCACCTCTAAGGAGCGTGGCTTCAATCCGGTGCATGAGTTTATCACCGCTGAGGATTGGGATGGTCAGGAACGAATTGAAACCGTCGTAATCCGCTATTTAGGTACCGATGATACACCGCTGACCCGAGCGCAGACCCGCAAGTGGATGGTTGGCGCAGTAGCACGTGCTTTCAATCCCGGTTGCAAATTCGACCATATCCTAACATTCACGGGGCCGCAAGGTGTTGGTAAGAGTACTTTTCTTTCAACCATAGCCGGAGAGTGGTTCTCAGATTCATTCTCCTTCGCTCACGAAGATAAGGCGAAGATTGAGGATATTACTGGTGCATGGATTGTGGAAATATCAGAGCTTAACGGGATGAAACGTGCTCATGATGCCGAGGCTGCCAAGGCTTTTCTAAGCCGTGTCCGTGATGATGTGCGTCCGGCTTACGCCCGAAAGAGTGAATCCATACCCCGAAGTAACGTTTTTGCCGCCACTACCAACGAAACTGAGTTCTTGCAAAGTTGCAACGGAAACCGCCGTTGGTGGATCATTCCAATAAAAGGTGTCGGTCAGCCGCGCGAATGGATTAAACAACTGAAATTTGAGGTTCCGCAACTATGGGCGGAAGCATATCACTATTACAAGAATGGCGAGGCTCTTTATCTACCTCCGGAACTGGAAACGGAGGCTAATCAGCGACAGGCTGAGTACACCACTGCCGCCGGTGATGAACTTCTTGAGGATATTGAGGCATTCCTTAACCGACTTGTGCCGTCCGGCTACGACTCATGGCCGATAGCCCGACGTACTCAGTGGCAGGAATGGGCGGTTGATAATCAGAAATACATTGATGAAGATTACCGCTATGTTGGTACAAAACCGCTGACTATTATATCACCGAAAATGATAAAGCGAGAATTGCCGAATGATGTGATACGCACATCATTCCGCTATTCGTCGCAATATATCAACTCTTTATTGGAACACATCCCCGGCAGGGAACGCTCAGAGCGCGAGAAACTGCCGGGTATGCACCCGGATTATTGCGGTGCCGACGGTCGTGTGAAACGTCCGTGGATTCGCACAGACATTCCATCCTCCAATCAGGAGCCAACAATATTTGATTTCTACCCTCCAGAAGAAGCCCCGTTCTGACCCGAATGCCCCGAAGTCCTTTCCTTTCAATCCAAAAGATTTCAACGAAAGGGAGAAATAAACCCTAAATGCCTTAAAAATAAAAATTAAAGGGATGTTCGGGATTTTTAAGGGGCAAAAGGACTTTTGGGACAAATTGATACGTATAATTAAAACTTTGAATATGGGAAATACTAAAATCTCAGCGATGGAATTTGATTCCATCGTGCCGGTCGATGACCTTTGTATGGCAATAGGACTGGTCTGCAACTCGCAACGCCGGGCATTGCGACATTATGCCCTTACTGATGGTCGGGAGCTGACTGTGAACACTGCCCGAAATGAATGGGCTATGAAAAATCCGGATGAATTTGGCTCGGCTTCCACCCTGGCTGTGAAACTCGGTCTTGTGGAGAATGGCTCTTTCTCAAAGACTATGGAGGTTATGGAATCCCTGTATACCGAGCGTGAGAAAATTCCGGCTACATTCGGATATACGGCATTCAGTAGACCTACCTGGGATTTCACGGATACTTGCCATCCTAAAGATAGTGAACTCGGAAGACTAATAACCCGATATGGTTTATCAATGGATAACGTGAAGTTCCACACCCTTGAAGGCTCGTTACCTAATGTCAAGAGTCAAAAGCCTGAGCGTGTCTTAGCCATGTCGGTTGGTGAGGACAGAGATAGTTTCATGGCTTTCAATGGACAGGTGTTCCGACAAATCGGTGATGCCGGCATGAGTACTATGGGACAGCGCAGGAAAGACCAGATATGTATGGTGTATGAAAATCCGCTTGACTTCCTTACCCTTATGGAATCGGTGATACGAAATGATGTGTACCCGATTATGGCTCGTCGTTATCACATTATCCTGAATGGGAAACGTGGTCTCACCGAGGCTTGCGAATACCTGAAGGCTAATCCAGACTTTCTTGAGGTACGCTGCTTTATGCCGAAAAACGAGATGGGACAGACAGCGTTCGCTGCCATAAACGATGCTGTGAAAGGAACTGCCGTCGACCGCTCTGACCTTTTCCAAGGATTTGATTCGCTATTTGAAAAGTACCGTCCAAAGGTACCGGAATCTTACAGAAAATGGAAGGCATCTCAGGTAAATGAAGAAAACAAAGTTGACGTATCGGAGACAGTGAATGTCAGACGAAAGGAAGTGAAACCAAATGGCGGCAAGCGTCCTTTACTCGGTGGGGAAAAGAGCGCGGTTATCGACCGCAAGGAAGGGGGAATGAAGCTATGACGTCCTTTTCGGTCTTTGGAGTTCATGTTGCTCTGCAAGATGTGTTTTTGTCAGACACTCCGCTATCGCTCCATCCTGAAAAAAACACCCTTGCAAGGGGAACCCCCTCGACCCGATTTGTCTGACAGGCAGTTTGTGAAACCGGCGGTTTACTGCCGTGATAATTGTGCGTTGAAATGAATGCGAGAGTAGGAAAATCGTCCGACATATCCCACAGCTTGGGATATGCTCAGAACCGCGAGAAAGACGGTGGCATTCTCTTTGCCAACTTTACCGATTTGTCTGCCACTCCTAAAGAACAAGCTCAGGATTGGATAGCTACCGCCAAAGACTACAAGACGCAATGTTACACCATTATTATCTCCTTCACTCCGAAAGAGACCGTCAAGCTCCGCTCAATGCCAGATAACGGGCGCGATAAGGTCAGGACTATCATCAGGGATTTTCTTGATGAACTATCGCAACGCGGAAACGATGTATCGGAATGTCCCTATATCGTGGCACGGCATGACAACACCGACAATGAGCATTATCATATTGTGATCCGAACAACCGACGTGAACGGAAAGCGGTTCTGTGATAAATTCATAAACAAGAACGCGAACCGTGCGGCTGCTTGCATCGCAATGAAGTATGGTCTGGACGTAGCCACAAAAGCTGCAGAACGAGAGAAGGCTCATCAGGAGGCTGAGGGCAAACGTCGGAAAGAGCGGACTGCCCGACAGCATAAGCCGTCGACCTCACAGGCTCAGATTGACGAGAAGATGCGGCGTAAAAGGGCTGTCGAGGATGCCCGGAAGCGTAAGGCGAAACTTAAATACCTGATTGAGAAAGCAGCTAAGGGGGCTACTGATTTTGTTGGGACACTCTCTGCCGATGGATTGACATTGTTCACTGATCCGAAAAAGGGTCTAAGTGTGAAGATGACTGACCCCAATGGTAAGGAATATCGGTATGGTTTACAAAAGGATCTTGGTATTGATATGAGCATTATTCCACCTGTCAATATACCTATATCTGGAACATCAAATACACCAGTAGCCAAAGTTACTGCATCCCCGGCTATTAACCAACCTTCTCAATCTTCTCCCTTAAAGCCAAAATCCCAAAGTACCCGGATTGCAAATATCAAGGATGCGGCATCCGGCAGCTCCCGAAATGCTGAATATGAGATTCGGGATGGTAAGGGCACTGATGATCCCGATGAAGAATGGAAACAACGTAATGGATATAAAATTTAAAACAATATTGTATGAAACACAAACCCTCAGCACTGCAAGGTAGACACAAGCATAACCTCGAAGATAACCTGACGGAACGTATTACCTTCCGGCTTTCGGCTAACGAACGCAAATCTTTGGAAGAAAGGGCAAAAGAACGCGGTCTGAAACTTAGCCTTCTTTGCCGCCTCATCGTAATGCGTCGGAAAATTCCCGACCGTTCTCCTCAGACGCTACAATGGTTCCGTGATCTCGTGGGTATGCAGAACAATATAAACCAGATTGCCCACCATCTAAACATTACAAAAGAATCCGACCAATGGGCTATCGAGGCAATATGCTTCATTGCCGATGAAGTCAAAAAAGCAAAAACCATCTTAACTGTAAGTAATAATGAACAATCCATTTGATAACGTGCCATCTACTGCTGACGTGCCGGAAAAAGTTGATAAGAAAACAATAACAACCTTAACAGCACTGACCGAAAGATTTGAGGCAGCAGTAAGCCAAGAAGAAGCTATAGCCAAGAATCAGGAAGAGCTTGCCGGAGTAATGTTTGAGACATTACTTGACGATGATGGCTCGATAAAGGACATCGCACATTCTGCGGAGATTATATCTGCACTTCGCCATACCCAAGCGGCTATGGATAAAAGCTGCGAACGCATCGAGGCTGCTCAACACGATATGCCTACAAGCATCAAGGCGCACCTTTGCGAAGACGACCGTAACCTTCTTGACAGTAATTTCATCAGGTTGAAGAATATGATCAGGCTCAATCTCCCTATTGTCTTCGGTATCAGTGCACTTGTCGGCATCTGCCTTATGGGGAGCGTTATGGTATCTAAATCCGCAACCGACAAAAGACACGAATACGAGCAACGCATCAAGGAACTTGACCGTTGGTATCATGAAAATGCTGAGGCGATCTCCTTCGGGCAATTCTACCGAGAGAACTACCCTAAGAAGTATCGAGAATGGCAAACCGGACGCTGGCAGCAGGACATCGCCTACCGAGACTCCCTTATCCGTGCCCACTCCATCGACCACCTGAAACGCCTCCAAGAAGACTAAATCTTATCCAAAAATCAGCTCTACACCCGACAAATCTCACATTTGTCTCGTGTAGAGCTACTGTTTTCGTGTTCAGGCTCTTGCCATATTTGATTTTTCTTTGTAATTTTACACATTACATCAAGAAATTATCAAATGTCAACATATAGAACAGATACAGAACCGGAACGTATCAATCGCTTAAAGGTGGTTTTGGTCGAACAAAACCGCAAGGGTAAGTGGCTTGCGGAACAATTAGGTAAAAACGAAGCTACCGTTTCCCGTTGGTGTTCAAACACAGCACAGCCTTCACTTGAAATGTTGGTTAAAATTGCATCTATTCTTAATGTTGAACCGGGCCAACTTCTAAATGGCGAAAAAAGAAAACAATAATGGCAATTAAGAAAACTCAATTATATAGTATCCTTTGGGAAAGCTGCAATATTCTTAGAGGTAGCATGGATGCAAGCCAATACAAGAATTATGTATTGACGATGCTGTTTTTGAAGTATATAAGTGACAAAGTAAAATCAGATAATGACATATACTTCGACCTTCCGGAAGGATGCTCATTTGAAGACATTGTTGCCCTTAAAGGCAAACCTAATATTGGAGAGGAAATTCAGAAGAAACTTCATTTAATTGCCCGTGCAAATCCAAGATTAGACCATATCATCAATGAAGCCGACTTTGATGATTCAACCAAACTCGGCTCTGGCAAGTCTAAAGTTGATACTTTAACGAGTCTGATTTCTGTTTTTCAGAGGGACTTTCTCGATTTCAGTAAGAACCGTGCAGGAGATGATGACCTAATTGGAGATGCATATGAATACCTGATGAAGAACTTTGCCGCAGAAAGTGGCAAAAAAAAGGTCAGTTCTATACTCCGGCTGAGGTCTCTCGCCTCATGGCACGTATAATAGGCATCCACAAAGATACACGCCCACAGATTTCTATATATGACCCGACTTGCGGTTCGGGTTCTCTGTTGTTACGTGCTAAAGCAGAAGCTAATGTTGGTGTCGCTATCTTTGGGCAGGAACTCGATGGAGCGACTCGCGGCATGGCTGTTATGAATATGTTCCTTCACGGCGTTGATGACCCGGAGTTGGAAGTTGGTGACACCATTGAAAAGCCTTTTTTCAAGAATGGCAATCAGTTGGAAACATTCAATTACGTTGTGGCAAATCCTCCATTCTCACAGAAAGGCTGGATAAAGGGTGAAATTAAAAGCAACGACACATACGGTCGTTGGGGCGATTCTGATAATCTTCCTCCTATCCCTCCGGTTGGTTATGAGGATTACGCATTCCTCCTGCACATAATAAAGTCCATTAACTCTCAGGGGCGCGGTGCATGTATTCTTCCTAACGGGGTACTATTCCGTGGCAATGAGGAAGAGGCTGTCCGTCGTAAAATCATCGAAAAACGATATATCCGAGGTATTATCAGCTTGCCGCCAAACCTTTTCTTCGGTACTGGAATCCCGGCTTGTATTATCATCATTGACAAAGCAAAGTCATCCACATCGAAAGGAATTTTCATGATTGATGCTCGCGAAGGATTTGCAAAGGACGGAGCGAAAAACCGTCTTCGTGAGCAAGATATTCGCCGAGTGTTTGATGCATGGGAAAATCTCGAACTTTTAGATGCCAATGGGCAACTGTCCGAGACCGAAGAACTCATTCCTCATTTTGCACGATTCGTTCCCTATACAGAGATAACCAACGAGCGAAACGACTGCAACCTGAATGTATCACGTTATATCACTCCGGTTGATACTGAAATCCAACAGGATCTTTTCGCGCACCTAAAACTTAATGGTGGACTGCCCGCAAAGGATATTGAAGAAGGTCTCGCTTATCTATGGCGTCATTGTCCTTCGCTGAAAAACGAATTGTTTGCCCCATTGCAACCGGGATACTACACTCTTGCTATCGATCGCAAGGATATTCCCAATGTAATAGCCTTTAACACAGAGTTCCGTACCCTTAACGGATTATTCTCTGACGCTGTAGAAGAATGGTATAAACTTGTTTCAAGACAGATGTTCGCTCTTGCTCCCGGCTGTCAACCAAAGAAACTTATAGCTGATTGGAGTGAGTCTCTCCTTGAAACACTCGCAGAAGTGGATGGTCTGGTGGATGAGTATGATGTCTATGACATTTTACTCAATTATTGGAACTCTTCAATGCAAGACGACTGTTACTTAATCTCTCGCGACGGATGGGTTGCAGAACTTTCATGTGAGCAACTTACCATTGAAAAGAAATCAAAGGAAGTAAAGTTCGTTGCCAAGAAGAATCCGACATTCCGCGACTATACTTGTGACCTTCTTCCAGTTTATATCGTAGTTAATCGTTTCTTCAAGAAAAAAAATGATGCGGTTATCCGAGCTGAAGAACTTGTCGCTCAACTCAAAAGCGAAATTGAACAGCTTGAAGAGGAATATCCTGATGAACTGAATGATACCGTCGCTGAAATTACCACTCGCTATCTTTATGCCGTCTGCAGGAAACCTCTTAACGGAGAGAAAGAAGTGCTCGAATCATATCTTTCTATCAATGATAAGGGCAAGATTGGCAAGGAAAAGAGGTCAGTGATTATTGCTGAATATCCGCATATGTTCAAACCGCTTGAAAATCTCAATCAGTCTACAATTAAATATCGTCTCCGTGAGGTCATAAATTATGCTCCACTTCCAGAGGAAACTATTGGTCTTTATCGACAGTATATAAACTTGAACAAGCAATTAACCGAAGCAAAAGCTAATGTCAAGGATAAGATCGCTGTCCTAACAAAGTTGGTTGTTGCCAAATATCCGGACTTGACTGAATCTGAAATTAAGGATATGGTCGTTAATGACAAATGGCATACCGCCATTGTCGGAGGAGCCATAGACATTGCTTTCAGTGTTTCGATGGATATTGAACAGCAAGTTATTGATCTTGTCGATAGATATGCTCGTCGCCTTTCCGACATTGATGCTTCGGCGCGTAATCTCGAAAGCCGTGTTAACAGTCACCTCTCAAAAATGGGATTTGAATTATGATTGAAACCAAGTTCAAACAAACGGAATTAGGTCCTATTCCAGAGGATTGGAATATATACACTTTGGGTACAGTAAGTGATATAAAAACCGGTCCTTTTGGTTCCGCATTACATGCATCAGATTATGTCAGGTTTGGTACACCCATAATTACGGTTGAACATTTAGGAGAACCATACATCATACACGCCCTTAATATTCCATTAGTGGGAGTCGAAGATAAGAAACGTTTATCACAGTATACTTTAAGGACTGGAGATATTGTATATAGTAGAGTTGGCTCAGTTGATAGGAATAGTGTTGTTACTGAAAAAGAGGACGGTTGGTTGTTCTCTGGACGATTGTTAAGAGTCCGTAATTCCGGCAATTATTACGCACCGTATTTAGGCTACCACTTAAATAGTAATAATGCAAAAAAAAGGATAGTTTCTTCCGCGGTCGGACTTGGTATGCCATCAATTAATACTAAAATATTGGGAGAGCATGTAATCTTGCTTCCTAATAACATAGATGAGCAAAAAAGAATTGCAGAAGCATTGAGTGACGTGGATGACTTGATACTTGAACTGGATGCTCTTATTGAAAAGAAACGAGCAATATTTCAAGGTTCAATGCAAGAGCTTCTAACAGGGCGCCGACGTCTCCCCGGTTTTAATGAATCATGGCGTGAAGTCGCTTTTAAGGATTTAGGATATACATACAATGGATTATCTGGAAAAACAGGAGTCGATTTTGGTCATGGTGATTCCAAGTTCATTATGTTTGTAAATGTAATATATAAGGATACTGTTTCTCCGCTCTATTTTGGTACTGTAGATATTTCCAATTCTGAAAAGCAAAATAAGGTTCAACAAAATGATCTTATTTTTAATACTTCATCGGAAACTCCCGAAGAAGTCGGCATGTGCACCTGCGTTTCAGAAGGATATCAGAATTTATATCTTAACAGCTTCTGTTTTGGCTTCCGATTTCACGAATCGAACGTTAATGCTCGATTTATAACATTTATGCTCAGAAGTAAAATTGGAAGAAAGTTAATGATGGAATTAGCACAAGGCTCAACAAGATATAACCTTCCTAAACGACGATTCCTTTCATCTACAATAAACCTTCCGAAAGATAAACGAGAGCAAGATGAAATAGCCTTGATCCTTTCGGATATGACAAAGGAAATTGAAGAACTTGAAGCCAAACGCAAAAAATACGCAGCTATCCGTCAGGGTATGATGCAGCAGCTATTAACAGGAAAAATTCGATTGATATGAGCACGATACCATTAGTAGATTCGGAACGCGCTACTCAAAACCGCGTCATCAATCTCCTCCACGATTACTGTGGTTATCAATATCTTGGCTACAAAAACGAAGTCGACAACAGGCCCCTTATCCCTAATATTCTCCAGAAGTTTATCAAGGATACACAACGAGCATCACAAACCGAGATTGACAAATTGCTCCGTATCCTCGATCTTGAAATCAGTCGTTGTCATGATAAGGATACTCTATTTCAAAGTAACTTGAACTTTTACAACCATCTTCGTTATGGCATAAATATTCAGGGCGATGACGGTCATAGTAAGACCATTAAGATAGTTGACTGGAACGAGCCGGCCAATAATATCTTCTCTATAGCTGAAGAAGTAACTGTGAGGCGTAACATTGAAGAATACCATACACGCCGCCCAGATGTGGTGGTTTACGTCAATGGTATGGCTCTGGGGGTTATTGAACTGAAAAAATCAACCGTCAGCGTAAGAGATGGCATACGTCAGCAAATTCGCAACAATAAGAACGATAACGAGATTTGTCAGTTCTTTGTCCCGGCTCAGTTCCTATTCGCTGGAAATGACAGCGAGGGTGTGCATTACGGTACTATCCTGACGTCTGAGAAGTTCTGGCTACGTTGGAAGGAGCCGACTGGACAAAGCTATCCAAATGACACGCCTACTCCGGAACTGATTGAAGAACTATTCCCTCGCACAGATTTCCCCAACGAACTTGACCGCTCGTTGCTTGAGATGTTGGAACCGGAGCGTTTCCTTCGTCTGATTCACGACTGCGTGGTTTATGATGGAGGCGTTAAGAAGGTGTGCCGTCCAAATCAATATTTTGCATTTGAAGCTGCAAAGCCACGTATCCGAAACAAGCAAAGTGGTATTATCTGGCACTCGCAAGGGGCTGGCAAAAGCCTTATGATGGTGTGGTTAGCTCAATGGATATTGGAGAACATACCAAATGATCCAAGAATAGTTATCATAACTGACCGCGATGAACTTGACAAACAGATTACTAATGGCTTCAAAGATGCAGGACATAAGCCGGTCAAAGCTAAAAGTGCCAACCATCTGCTTTCAATGCTGTCGGAGGTAGAACCCAATCTGATATGCACTCTTATCCATAAATTTGGCATCGCAGGTCAAGAGGAATCAGCTTTTTCGCCGGAAGAGAAAAAATTACGAGGCAAGAGATCGCCGGAACAATACATGGCTGCGCTTGCCGATAAGCTTCCGAATGGTTTCAAAGCTAAAGGAAATATCTTCGTGTTCGTAGATGAATGTCATCGTACACAAGGTGGCATACTCAACAAAGCGATGAAGAAAATCATGGGTGACGGTGTCATGATGATAGGCTTTACCGGCACTCCTTTGCTAAAGAAGCAGAAGAGCAAACTTACCTCACGCGAGAACTTCGGGAACTATATCCACACCTATAAGTTCAATGAAGCCGTGGATGATGGAGTTGTTCTCGACCTACGATATGAGGCTCGTGAAATTGAGCAGAATCTTGAAAATGAACAGGCAGTGGATCAACTGTTTGAACATATCACACGCAATCTTAGCGCAAAGGCTAAGGAAGAGCTACAAAGCAGATGGGCTGTGATGAAGAATCTCTTTTCAAGTCGCGACCGAGTGCGTAAGATTGTCGCTGACGTTACGAAGGATATGCAGTTGATTCCATGCCTTCGGGATGGTTGGGGCAATGCACTGCTGGTTTGCGACAGCATATATCAGGCATTCCGCTGTTGGGAAGTTTTTCAGGACACATCATTAAAAGGACATTGCGCAGTCGTATCAAGTTTTGATGGGAAAGACGCAAGCCCCGACGAATCATCTTCAGGTGAAACCCAAAGCGAGGCTGAATACAAGGCTGAGATGGCTAAAAAGATGTTCAAGAACCGCACTCCCGAAGAGTTTGAGGAATGGGCTAAATCCCAATTCATCAATCATCCGGGCGATATGAAGTTGCTTATCGTTGTAAGCAAACTTCTTACAGGATTTGACGCTCCTACTGCAACATACCTCTATCTTGACAAGAAAATGGAGGGACATGATTTATTCCAGGCTATTTGTAGGGTAAACCGCACCGACAATGAGCATGAGGAAAAAGAGTTCGGTTATATCGTTGACTATAAACAGCTGTTCAATAATATCGAGGATGCGGTCAATGACTATACTAACAGTGCATTCTCCGATTTCGATAAGGAAGATGTTGAAGGGCTTTTGACAGACCGTTTTGAAAACGCTAAACGAGATTTGGATACGGCCCTTGAACGAGTTGAACATCTTTGTGAACCTGTGGCTCTTCCCAAGACTACTAATGAATTCTTCGACTACTTTGTCTTTAATCAGAGAACTACCCTCCCCGAAGATGAGGAGGCTGAAACAATCAAGACTGCGCCATTACGAGAGGCATTCTATAATGCTGTCAAAATACTTGTGACACGATATTCTGCCATTGCATTGGATATGGAGCGAGCCGGTTATACACAGGATGAGGTTCAGAATATATTTGAACGTGTCAAGAATTTCGATAATATCCGTAGTGCGATTATGCGTAGAGCCGGTGACATAATCGACATGAAACAGTATGACCAGCAGATGCGGAGTATTCTTGATACTTATGTTGACGCAAAACCATCAAGAGTTCTTGCTATGCTCGAAGACTTTTCATTCTTGGATCTTGTTCTTGATGGTAAATCTGAAGATGAAGAAGCAGAGGCAGAGGAGGCATTGGGTGGTAAAGATGGTGTTGCATCAACAATTACAGCCAATGTACGCCGTGTAGTCAACCGCAAGAGAGAAAGCAATCCTGAAGAATACAGAAAGTTTTCAGAACGAATTAATCGCCTTCTTGCCGAATATCGACAAGGTGTGTTAGACTATAAGGAATACCTTAAAGCTATAGCAGAACTTGCCCGTGAACTTGGCAATCGCACATCGGATCCACGTCTTGACACACCGGGTAAACAGGCTCTGTTTGATAATCTCGGCGAGAACATAGAACTTGCATTAGAAGTATACCAGCTTATAAGACTGAATGCAAAACAGGGTTTCCGCACTAATGATGTGAAGAAAGGGAAACTTCGTAAAGTCTTGGTTAAGTTGTCAGAATCAAAGACTTTCGACGTTGACACCATCCTTCAAATTGCCATTCATCAACCGGAATTCTGATGCACAAGATTAAAGTCTCTGATATTGAAATAGAAGTCGAGCGCAAGCCAATCAAAAATATGCACTTGGCCGTATATCCTCCAAATGCGAGGGTACATATCTCTATGCCTGATTATCTCACCGATGAAGATGCGACGAGTTTTGTTCTCCAAAAGTTGGAATGGTTAAGAACTCAAATCGAAGAGGTACTTACCCAACCGCGACAGACGGAGCGGCAATTTGTTTCGGGAGAAAGCCATTATTTGTTTGGGCAACGTTATCAGTTGATAGTAGAAGAGTTGCCCCATTATGTGAACAGCATAGAACTAAAAGGTAACAAAATTTATATGTTTGTTAAGCCCGGAACGAAAACTCAAACGAAGGCTGATATGATGAGAGCTTGGTATCGTCATCATCTGAAGAAGGAATTAGAGCCGATGGTTACAGGATGGCGTAAAAAACTTGGAGAAGATTCTATTGAATGGCAGGTCAAGCAGATGAAAACCGAATGGGGAAGTTGCGTTCCTCATAAAAGGCTTCTTATATTCAATCTCGAACTTGCACGTGTTCCACGCGAATGTATCGAATTTGTGATTGTGCATGAGTTCTGCCATTTTCTCATTGATAACCACAATAAGTTATTTGAATCTCTTATGACAAAACGGCTACCCAACTGGCGTACACTTCGCAGGAATCTCAATTCATTTGTTGCACTCCCATATAAAGAATAACCATTGATATGAATAGAATAGTATTAATAGGTAACGGTTTTGACTTAGCTCATGGTTTTCCAACCAGATATGAAGATTTCATAAACTGGTATTGGGATAAATGTCTTTATAACCTAAAGACATGCCATTATAGTACATTTTCAGATAGTCTAATTGCTTTCTCCCTCAAATCAGGGCAAGGGTCTTGGCAAAGCCTTTTTTGGCAATTAGGGTACACTTTTAATGCTCCTAAAGGTGTCGATTTTGTAAATGCCCTTATTGCGGAAAAGGACAATTTTGAAGTCGTACTATCTCCATTGTTATATCGTATATGCAAATCTCTAAGTGAACACAATTGGGTAGATATTGAAAATGAATATTACACACTCTTAAAAGAATCTGTATATAATTCGGACGGGGGTAAACCCGATACGCAAGAAATCAATAACCAATTAAATGGGCTGTTAGAATTATTAGCTCAATATCTGACCACACTCTCTTGCGATAAAGTTTATCCTCATAGTCCAATAAATTCTCTCATATACGAGCCGATAAGAATAGATGATATTTCTGTTAAAGGGCTTGAATATTTCTATGATCATTGTAATTTCTGGGCTAGTCAGGATCGGTTCTCTTGGTATGACCAATTGAATAGGTATGGATTTAAAGATGGACTGGCATCTATTCTTCGAGTAGAGGTTGATGAATTTCTGGAAAAATTTGTTGACCGTACTTCTGAGAAACCGATGATTACAGATTATAGTAAATTTCCTCAACAATTACTCAGACCTAATAATACACTACTATTGAGTTTTAATTACACCCAATTATCAGATATCTATTCAGGAATAGGTCACATTATTCATATTCATGGCGACCTATATTCTACCCAAAGTATGATATTTGGATATGGAGATGAACTGGATGATGTATATCAAGATCTGCTTAAACTATCGGATAATGAGTGCTTGAAAAACATCAAATCTATCAGATATTTAGAGTCTGGTAATTATCGTAAGATGTTGCAATTTATTGAGTCTGCGCCATATCAAGTATACATTATGGGACATTCTTGTGGTAATTCAGATCGGACGCTTCTAAATACATTATTTGAGCATAAAAATTGTGTTTCAATTAAACCATATTATTATCAAAAAGAGGATGGCTCTGATAATTATATGGAGATTGTGCAGAATATTTGCCGTAATTTTACGGATATGAAGCTAATGCGAGACCGTGTAGTAAACAAAACGCTCTGCGAACCACTCCCACAAACTAATTACAATGGTACTCCCGATAAACTCTTCAAAACGGCTGAAGTAAATAAAATATCTACGGAAGAATTATGAGTAATAAACTTTCAAATAAATTACTTGCGTTATCTGGTGGGATAACGGTTATAGTTGCCTCCCTATTACTTGGATGGCTTATTATTCCGTTAATTGATATCCTTAGTGATAAGATTGTCGGCCCATTTACAGAATTATTACCTTATGAGAATAGCTTTATTGTTATTCTAGTAAGCCTATGCGTTTGTTTATCCTGTCTTGCCTTGATTGTTTCCTTCATAAGAATAACCAATCACCATATTTTCAGTTGGAGAACATCCATATGTAGCTTGGGAGTTGGAATTTCTATAGTCCTAGTATGGGGATTCTATAGATTTGTGTCAAATAACTGGTACTTTCTTCCACTATTCGGTACAAGAGTTGCTATAGTTGACGTTTTGGTTTTAACGTTTGCGATAGTTTTGGTTACCATAGTAATACTTAATTATCGAGGAGGCATAAAAAACACTAAAGCCTATTCTGAAAATAATAGTAATAACCAACAGGCAGACTCCATGCAATCGGACAGACCCATAGATTATGAGGAAGAGGATAAACTTCGTCGAACTCCTTTTGCAGAAAAACTGATAAGTAAAATTGAAAATTTAGATACGTCTAAAGGCGCGAGATCACTAGCTATAACTGCTCCGTGGGGAAACGGGAAGACTTCTTTCCTTAACCTTGTAAAAAACGGATTGAAGAAGAATGAATACTATGTTGTTGATATTATTCCATGGAACTTAAACCCTAATAAAAGTATAACAGCCTATTTCTTTGAGGAGATAGTAAAGAAATTTGGTGGGATTGACAACCAGATTTCCAGATACCTTAAAGAATATTCTAATATGCTGGAATCAGTAAATCTTAGTTTTTTATCAAGTATATTTTCCAATATCTCCCTCCCTGATATGGCTAAGAAGATATCTAATGTTATGATATTAAAGGGTATTAAAGTTGTGATTGTATTTGATGATATAGACCGTCTTGATGCTTCTGAAATAGAGGAAGTATTTAGAATAATTAGAGGAAGTGCAAATTTCAAAAATTTCATCTTCATTAGTGCATTCGACAAGAGATATGTTCAAGAAGCCCTACAAAACTCTAACGCAGCCTTTAATGAACATTATATCGAGAAATTCTTTGAAATGGAGTTTCCATTACCAGAAATTAGAACTGATCTAATCGAATCTATTATACTGGAAAATATCCAATGGATGTCAGCGAAAGATCAAAAAGATTTTAAGGAATACATAACACGTAATGTATCATGGTTGGGTGATACATCACCTTATGCCCCTTTGACAAATCTTCGGATAATATACAGATGGCTTAACTCTCTAAAATATAGGTATGAAATTTTAAGGGATGAGTGCGTAATAAGAGACCTGGCAGACATAGAGTTGTTAAATTTACTATTCCCGCAGGTTTATTCACTATTAGCGTCCGATTACGAAACTTTCTTCGAATGTGAGGATTATCAAAATACTTATAAACTTTGGAATGATTCAATGAAAGTATCATCTGAATCAAACTGGTTAAGACATATTAAGCAAAAGAAGAAACAGAATCTTCTAACGTATTGCAATGAAGAACTCAAGATGAGTTCTTCTCAAATTCAAGATATGCTCACAATCCTTGAACGTATTCTCCCTAAACATCGTTATCAAGGAGAATCGAAAGGTTTTTCAAATCCCAATTATACCCAAAGATATTTCGATAGTATACTATCCCAATCAGATATTAAGCAGTCAGTATTTAATGATATGATTGCTGGAAAAGATTCATATGTGGAGTTTATTACAAATGATAAAGAACAGGTATTCTCCCATTCACTATTCTTGTTGTGTCATGAATCAAAACCAGATACTAAGGATGAATTAAAAATGCTCTTGAATATTATTTTCTATGCATCCAGCTATTATAGTCGCTTCGGCTTTTCTTATTATACTATCCGAGACAAAATGTATAAATTCAAATTACCGAAGGAAGAAAAGAAAGAGATTTTCTTGGGTCTAATTTTGGAGAATGGATTTTCTAATTGGCTATATATGTCATTCATTCCTGGCACTCATTCTGAACGACAAGGATGGCAAGACATATTTTCAGAAGACGAATGTAATCAGATACTGTCAAGTTTATTTGATAAAGCTATAAATGAGGGAGCTTCCTTAAATGAGCTTTCTTCTCTTTATCACTACTCACAAGAAAAAGTAGGAAAGACAGATGATGAATCAAGCTACATTTGCAAGAACGAACAGATTAAAAATAAATATAAAGCAATTTTAGCTCAAAGTAGTTTTAAGGATCCATCATGGCTAATATATACTCAACGACCTGACGGTTTAAAGTATTATCCTTCCACCGATTTCGTTCAGTTGTGGGGTAATTGGACATCTCTTTCTTCATACATCGAAAAGCAGCAACAACATGATAAACTTCCTCAATCTTCCAGCAAGGCGTGGGAGGAATTTGAAACATTCATTAAAGAATGGGAAGAAAATAATAAAGAGCCTATATCGTTCACATTTAACCATATCAATATGTCAAAAGGCTAATTCCATATTTCACTAATTATTTATTATGACAGAGCAAGATATACTTCGATTGAGAGACTTGGCGGAAGCCGGGCAGGTGCAATTCAAAGAACGTATAGTCAATAAGGACGATAAGTATGAAATCGGCTGCGAGATGGTTGCATTCAGCAATTCTCGTGGAGGAAGGCTTGTTATCGGCATCAACGATAAGTCGGGAGAAATCAATGCGCTTTCATATCAAGAGTTACAGGAGACAACTAATCTTCTGACAAACATTGCATCAGAGAATGTTATTCCTAATGTGCTGATTGAGGTTGAGAATACTCCGGTAACCGGCGGAGCTGTCGTTATCGCCACTATTCCGGAGGGAAAGAACAAACCTTACCACGACAACAAGGGGGTGATATGGGTCAAGAATGGAGCGGATAAGCGTAAGGTGTTTGATAATGCCGAACTTGCCGAGATGATGAGTGAATGCGGAAATTTTGATCCTGATGAGGCAGCTGTGCCGGGTGCCTCGATTGAGGATCTGGATTCCGATACCATCAAGCTGTATCTGATGAGTCGTTTTGCTCCGGTGTTTAAGGGTAAGCAGATTGACGAACTGAATATGAAGGATTATTCACTTGATCAGATGGCCGAGTTTGTCATTAAGGGAACTACTATCGAACGATTGTTGAAGAATCTGAGGTTCATTCGTCCCGATGGAAGACTGACGGTTGCGACCATGCTTCTTTTCGGGAAATACACTCAGCGATGGCTTCCCGTCATGACCGCCAAGTGCATCAGTTTCATAGGTAATTCGGTCGGTGGCACACAGTTCCGCGACAAGATGCACGATATGGAGATTGAGGGCAACCTTCTTCATCAGTTCCGCACTATTATGACCTTCTTAACCCGTAATCTCCGCAAGGTGCAGGTGGAGAGGGAATTCAATTCCCTCGGTCAGTTGGAGATACCTTACGAAAGTCTTATTGAATATACGGTCAACGCCTTAGTGCATCGCTCCCTGAACATCAAGGCTCCTATCCGCATCTTCATTTTTGACAATCGTGTGGAAATCCATAGTCCCGGTGCTCTGCCAAACGGCCTTTCAATAGATGACATCAAGAACGGCACTTCTATGCCGCGCAATATGTTCCTCTTCACTAACGCCAACTACCTGCTCCCTTATACAGGCGCAGGCAGCGGTGTACGTCGCGCCTTGGAATACGACCCTGACGTTGTTTTCTCAAATGGAGTTGACTAGCGAGAAATCACACATTCCGCCAATGAGTTTGTCATTACTATTTCTCGCAAGTCGGAGCAAGTAACTAACCAAGCGAGCTTAGTTCCTGACACTTCGACAAGTGAGCTTTCTAATAACCAAGCTCAACCGGAAATTAGTATAATTTCTAACCAAGCTGAAGAGGATAGTAACCAACCTCAGAGCAAGAGTAACCAAGCTCACAATAAAAGTAACCAAGCTGCGGATAGCTTAGTTACCCGTCCGTTGACAAAGAAGGAGCAGGATATAAGAAATTTCTGTTCAGTACCCAGAACTGCTCAGGAAATTATGGATAGATTGGGTATAACCAATCAATCTAAGAACCGCCAAAAATATATTACTTCGCTGATAGAAATTGGCGTATTGGAACGCACCATCCCGGATAAGCCCAACGATCCGAATCAGAAGTACCGAAGAAAACAATAAAGGCAAAAGATAATAGATAAGAATCTTGACATACAGATTTTGGAGGCTCTGAAAGCTTATTTGGTTTCGGGAGTTGAGGATCAGGTGAACTATCAGAAGTTCTACCTCTACTCCATAGTGACACATTCTACAGCGATTGAAGGCTCAACTGTCACGGAGATTGAGAATCAGTTGCTTTTCGATGAAGGCATTGCGGCTAAGGGTCGTTCTTTGACTGAGCAGATGATGAACGTCTATCTGAAAGATGCTTATCTTCATGCTTTCAAGATAGCGTCAGAGAACCCCATATATACGCCTCTGCTTTTGCAACAACTCTCTGCACTCGTAATGCGCAGAACCGGTAGCGAATATTCCACTATTGCCGGACAATTTGATTCATCAAAGGGCAATTTTCGTCTGTGCAATGTCAGTGCAGGTATTGGAGGAAAGAGCTATCTAGCCTATAACAAGGTTCCATATGCCATGGATAACTTCTGTAAATGGCTTAACGACGAAATTGCCAATATCGACAAAACCGATATTGCAGCTTGCTACCTTGCTACCGTCTGAGCTTTGAGGCTCACTTCCGACTCGTGACTATTCACCCTTGGGTCGATGGTAATGGACGCACCACCCGATTGGTCATGAGTATGATTCAGCGTCAGTTGGGTCTCATTCCCTCCATCGTAAGAAAAGAAGACAAAGGGGAATATATCCAGTCATTGGTTAACAGTCATGAGAATGAAGATTATAACATAGCGCAGGATGTTATGCTTCGACACCACATCGCCAATCTAAAATGCCGAGTGGTCGAATATCAGGAAAGCCTTAAGAAGGACTATTGAATTTTGTCACCGTCGTAATTATTACCACAGTAACAAACATTCTCAAATATCATTGTATTCCAGTAGATGAGATATTTAAGGCACATACATAAGAATTTCTCTCATTAACTTGATAGAAACTTCCAACTCCCTCATGGTAAATGGAGGAGCCGTATCAGGATGATCTATATGGTTTCGTACCTTTGTTGGCAAAGTTTTATATTGCCTCCCACTATTTGGGTTTGATGTTATACTTTCATGTCTCGTACTATCATAATATGGCGTACAATTCTCTATAAAAGTATCACAGTCTGCTATCCTTTGCTTGTTATATTTTGCTTGAATAGCACCATATAAGGCTATATGGTAGTCAATTGTTGGAATTCCAAAAGCCGCATAATTAATTTCTGATGCAGTTATTGTAGGTAATACTATTGGAGTAGTTATCCTTCTCTGTGAAATCGTACCACCATTCTCCGATAAGACAACAACAAGAACATTGTTTGGGTCTTCAAGAGCTGATGCCACTACATATTCTGAGTGACTAGCAAAAAACAACTGTGCTTTTTGATTTCCGGTTGCTGCATCGCTGTATAAGGTCTGAAAATATTTTAAAACCTTTCGCTGCCAAGATGGGTGCATACTTAATTCAGGTTCATCAATAAAGGCAACCCCATCTTCCATTTTACCACTATTTTTGAGCAAATAAGCTCCGCGAAAAACTATTTGCTTTTCTCCGGTACTCAACCCATCAATAGGTATATCCTTATTATTTTTCTTAAAAAGAATCACCTTTTCATCGGCAATATCCTCTATTCTATCAAAGCTTATATTTCCGAAAAAGGTATTGAAGGCATTAGAAAAACGATATATTCTAGATGTAGGTAAGAACTGTGCATAATCTAATCTCATCGTCTTATTTCGTTGAGTAAACTCAGAATTATCTTGGTTATCAATATCGACAATGAGTTGTTTCAGAGATGTATAATTGTCATCATTATCATCATCGTGGATTTCAGAATCAAGCTTCTTTGTTGATACATTACTGATTTTATTGGTTTTAAAATCAGAACGAGCCTTTGAAAAAGCAAACGGATAAGATCTCATATCTTTTTTATCAGCTCTCATAATAGAAGGATTATTAGCATTGTCTCTCCTGACTATTTCCTCTGTTCCAGAAGTTAAGTCCATCCTGGTATGAAATGTCCCATTCCCCCCTTGTAAAGGGAGAATTCTAAATATGTTTCCATCTGCTTCATACTCGATATATTCGAAAGGTCGTAGCGTTATACAGTTAATATAATCACTAATAGTCCTCAAAACAGTAGTTTTTCCTGTTCCATTTTCTCCCACAAAAACCACATTATTATAAGTAACATTGGTTATTGGATTGACAAAATCTAGTTCCAAATCACCCAAAATCGGGTGATTATTATATTTTACTTTTCTTATTTTCATTTTATGTGATAATATATACTTTTATAATTTAAACACGAATTGCTAATTATATTACAACCTCTATATTTATACCTTATAGAAACATTATACATTACTGATCTTGTTGCAATTTCTTTTATATAGATATTTCTTATATAGAGTTTTTTACATATCTTCTAAAGTAAACAGACGTGTTTCGATTTTATACTTTGATAGGATGCTCGTTTTGATGCAGTCTACTTTCTCCATAAATGCTTTGTGGTCGTAGTTGCGCTGTTGGCGCTTTACTTCGGCTACAAGGGCTGATTTTCCATCTATTGAGAGTGCCACGATGTCTATCTCGTTGGCTTCTTTTCCCTTCTTGCGTTCCCACCATGAGCCAATATCAGAATATTGATGGCTTTCCATCATCTTCAGACGGAACCATTTTTCAAGTGCAAGACCTGAGAAGGTCGGATAATCAGAGAGAACGATCTGACGCAGGTATTCAAAGTTGTTGAGCTCTACCAATGTCTGGTTACGGTCAAAATAGTTAAACCAGAAACGCAGGAAGTTATCGTTGATCTCATACTGAACATTCTGCGAACGAGGCTTTGATAAAATCGGACGCACTCGTTTTATCAGCGAATAGTCCTCAATCAACCGTTTCAGGTGCCCAGCTACTGTAACTCCACCCAATGCGTTTTCGATTGCTCCCTGAGTGTTGATACCTGACGCTATGCAGCTCAATACAGAGAAATATAATCCGTAATCCTTACCGAATTCCTCAATCAACAGATTGCGCCCTTCGTTTACGAACAGGGAATTTTCCCTAACTACATAATCAAACATTCCCTCGATTGATAGATCGGTGTCGTCACATAGCAGCTCAATATATTTCGGAACTCCACCAGTGATGGTATATAATGCAAGCAATTCATCATTAGTATAGTCAGGACGGAAATCACGCATAATCTCCTTCATGGTCTCAGTACCAAATCCCGAGAGACGTATCATGGCATCCGCTCTGCCAAAAAGCGGTTCGTGGTAATTCTCAAATATCTTGTGCATCATTGAATACACGGAACCCATAAGAAGCAGATTGACATGAGTATCGTTCCGGTAAGAATCCCAGATATTCTGCATGTCGCTATAAACCGACGGATTGATATTGAAAAACTCCTGAAATTCATCAATAATCAGGTTGAACTTGCGTGTCTTACCAAGCTCCATCAACATCTGTAATAATGATTTGAAAGATTTTATCTCAGACGGCACATAACATTCGAGAGCCGTTGAAATCAGCCCCGCGAACTCTTCGCACAATGCCGCCTCATTTTTTCTACTGACGAAAAGATATACTGTAGGATGTTCGCCCTGCGTGGCACGCAGAGCAAGCGAAGTCTTACCGATACGACGCCGTCCGGTTATGACTGTCATCCTTGAACGAGAGTCAAACGCATGTCTTTGTATACGTCTCAGCTCCTCTATCTCCTTTGTCCGATTATAGAATTTCATACTTTATTACCGTTGTAATTATTACCACGGTGACAAAGTTACTAAAATTTCCCCATCTCTTCAAATTTAATCCTGACATTTATCGGATAAAGGGTTATTTCGGGGGATTATAACCAAGTCCAATACACTTTTTCCAACGAATAAGTTGAAATCGCTACACTTTTCGGAACTAATACAAATGACGGACCTCTGTCGAACGACACACAAGCCTCTGATTTAGTTGTGTATGTCGACAATTTTTGCTAATTTTGTAATCGAAAGCAGCAAGCCATGAGCGGCTTGGAAATGGAGGCTGAGACAGTCTTCGGGAAAATGAAAGGACAACGGTTTTACTTTCAGTTACTTACAAAAATTGAGGTTGAACCTTTTAAACTGTAATTCCTTGCTATAGCAATAGTCTACCACACTGCATCGGCAAGTAACGAGCGAATTTGCTGGTATTTCCCAGGAATTCTTTCTTAAGTATTTTGAGAACAAAGACTCTTCGTATGCTATTAAATTTAAGATTATTTTTCAAAGTAGAAGCTACATTGCTAATTGATATATTAGAGTATCACAACGGATCTCAATCATTTATTTACCTTGACATAAACCCAAATGAGATCTAATCGCTTTTGCAAATATCAGGTATTTAGAGTAACAATAGGATAATAATATAGACTGATATAAGGAGTCTGGGCAGTCTCTTGCTTCCGGGGAACCGGGAGTGGAGGAACGTGCGCGTAACTGGTCGATGGCTATCGGGTTACAGGATGTTGACCGGTTGAAGCCGTCGGGGTTTCTGCTTGAAGAGGCTAATAAGGTCAATATCGAGGGAGAGATTTCAAGCGAGGATGTCGGTAATCGTCTTGAGGAATACACTACTCTCCACTAAAAATGGACAGTAGTGCACATCAAATACAAAATACTTCGAAAACTTATCTTTTTGATTAAATCCCGGAGTCCTCGAATTGTTTGCGGTGCGACATTATCCGCTTCATGTTTGTCTGCGCCCACTCTGTAAGCTGCATTATTAACGGCAGAAGCGACTTTCCCAAATCTGTCAGGCGATATTCAACCTTCGGAGGCACTACCGCATACACCTTGCGGGTTATAAAACCGTCAGCTTCCAGTGTACGCAGTGTCGAAGATAGCACTCTCGACGACACATCCGCAATCAACCGGCTGAGTTCGCTGAACCTGACAACTCCCTGCTCTCCTATGATAAGTATGGTAAGTAGCGCCCATTTGTTTCCAAAACGGGCTATGACATTTCTGACGGGACATATCTCTATGATGGAACCAGTTTCCTCTTTCTTTTTCATATATTAGGATAGTTACTTTTAATTGCAAAGTTAGTGATCAAATTCGATATATCAACATTAATTTATTACATCACCGAGCTCAGCGAGAAAAAAGAGAGCCTCCGATGAAATTTTTTCTCTGATAATCAGCAAAACCGATAAAAAGGTTACTATGGGCGAAAAATGTAACTTCTTGACTGACGACTGTTTATGTCGTAACTTTGCATTCAGGAAACGATAACAGACAACTATATGGAAAGTAAAAACCTCAATCTCGAAGTGATGGATAAGTTCATTCGCTTCATTAATACGGGAGACCTTGACCTCGGGAAGTCCATCATCTCGCAGGACGTAGTATTCTATGCTCCTACGTCCCCGGAACCAATGCATGGTTTTCAGGGCTATACCACCGTTCTCGACATGATGCGCGATGCTATGCCTGACGTGAACTGGAAAGCCGAAGAATTTATCGCTGACGACAACAAAGTAATGGTACGCTTCACGATGACCGGCACACAGACAAATCCGTTTATGGGTATGCCTGCAAGCGGGAAAAAGATATGTGTCACTGCCATGAACATCTATGAATTAAAGGATGGCAAGATAGTCCGTGAGCATGGTCTGCCGGATCTCTTTTCAATGCTCATTCAATTAGGTGCTATTCCTGCACCACAGAATTAATATCAAACTAACATCTTAACGACATCTCTGATATGAAACAGATTCAGACAATCGAAAAAGGCGCGAACTTCAGCGCGGCAAATTTTGGCAAACTTTCTGGGCTCAATGATTACGCCCTTCAGCTCGATCCAGACGTCAAAATACCCGGAAAAGTCTTCGGTGGCCAGGCAACAGACGCCACCGGTGGCGAATTCTCTTTTCAAGTGTTTGCCCCGGGTCAGGAGACAGGATTTATCCACACCCACAGAAATCATGAGGAACTTTACTTCTTCCTTAAAGGAAAAGGTGAATTTCAGGTCGACGGCAAAGTTTTTCCCGTTGAAGAAGGGTCGGTTGTCCGCGTAGCGCCGGACGGTCGACGCAGTGTGCGCAACAATAGCTCCGAACCTTTAGTGATGCTCTGCGTTCAGTATCGAGGAAATACATTCTGCTCTGACGATGCTACCGACGGCATTATACTGAACGAACCTGTAAAATGGTAACGTCCTACAAGACACGCTATGAATAATACCGTATGAATCCCTGAAAATCAAAGGATTCGGGTAATATCGCCGGTCGAGAGCCGTAATTTTGTATAATATGGCTCTTGACCGGTTTTTTAGCGTCAATTTTGCTCCATCAAAAGCAGCATTTAAATCGTAACAGATTAAAGCGCAACGCGATAAACAAAGAATACCGTCATCAATAAACCGAACGGGGCTCCGGATTGTTTTGTTAACAGAAACATAAATTATATATTTTTGAAGCGAGTCTTGAATATATTAATATGCTTTATAGTGACTTTGTCGCTGTTTCCCGTCTTCGGAGAATGTTCCGAAATTTCTGAATACGAACAGGAAACAGAGGTGGAATTATGCGCAGTTTTACGGGAGGAAACCCGTTTATCGGCTCCTGGCACCAAGTATAGAGATACCGGAAGATGCCACACCGGGGAAATTTGTCAGCCCTCATCTTCTCACTCCCGTCTGACTTTCGCCCGTGTTGGTTCCATAACCGAGCTTTCTGCCAGAATACTGTTTTGTGTGTTTCGGGAATAAATCGAGGCAAACTAATCGAATATTTGAATTTAACTTTATGGAAACTTCAGATTGCTTTTCCGCGATCTATTTCGATTTATTCACCAACAACATTTAAAATGACGCTAATATTGTTATATCTGTTCGGAGCACTTGCCGTTTCATTTCTGTGTTCCGTGCTCGAGGCTGTTTTGCTCTCAACGCCCGTATCATTCATTTCTATGAAAGAAAGTCAGGGGGTGAAAAACGCATCCCTGATGATGAAATACAAAACCAATGTGGATCGCCCCGTGGCAGCTATTCTTACCCTCAACACTGTAGCCCACACAATAGGCGCGGCGGGCGTGGGTTCCGAGTCGGTAAAAGTTTTTGGAGAGGCATACTTCGGCATTATTTCGGCCATTCTGACCCTGCTCATCCTTGTTCTGTCGGAAATCATACCTAAAACGATAGGCGCCTCCTACTGGCGCTCGCTTGCCATGCCTTCAGCGGCTGTCATACGGGTTCTTATCGTGATTACATATCCTCTGGTCTGGCTTTCAGAGTTGTTGACCCGCTGTTTCTCGCCCAAAATCCAGCCGCTTACTGTAAGCAGAGAGGAAGTGGCGGCAATCGTCAATGTTGGTACAGACGAAGGAGTCATCGAAAAATCTGAGAATCAGGTAATCCAGAACTTCCTTAAGTTATCGAATGTTTCCGCCAGGGAAATAATGACACCTTTTGTCGTTGTGGAATCGGTAGGAAAAGATACAACAATGAAAGAATTTTATGAGAATCCATCACTTGCAGCTTTCTCACGTATCCCTGTATATGAAACTGACCGGGAATTCATTACGGGATATGTACGCAGAGCAAATGTCCTTGAGATGCTCGCCCAAGACAGATTCGGCGTGACGGTGGCCGAAATCGTACGGCCGATCCTACTGTTTCCCGAATCGGCCAAAGTATCTTATATATGGCAGAAAATGCTGGAGAAAAAAGAGCATATATCCGTAATTGTCGACGATTATGGCTGCATGAGAGGCATCGTGACCATGGAGGATGTAATCGAGACAATGCTCGGCGTTGAAATCGTTGATGAGTGCGACACTACAGAAGACATGCAGGCCATGGCACGCAACAAATTCATGCCTGAAACGCTATCCTGAAACTTATCATTTAGAGGTTTAATAACAAAATGTCATCCATTTCGGCTTAATATTTATTTCTAAACAACCTCTTAGTTTTTTGCGGCAAATTTCTGAAATTTATCCGCTAATTATAATAGCAGAGAGCCAATAAAAAGTCCGGACTTCCGATTTCTGAAAGTCCGGACTAAGGTAAGCCTGATACAATCTTCTTTACCTAATTATACCTATTGTGTATTTTTGATTTATTCCGGGAGATCAACCGTTTCTTTCCAAGGAATCACAGGTGTCCCGTCCTCGGTCCATTCAATAGGGAGCCAGACATATCTTGAATCCTTAAGATCAGTCTTTTTCCATCTGTCGAAAAGAGCGAGATACGTGTCTTTCTTTCCATGGACAGGCTGCACATAAGTGCTTTGAGCATAAAACGTTTTATCGGCGTCGCTGCCCCTGCAGGGATCTCCGAGAACAGTCCAGGGCCCCATAATGCTGTCGGCAACGGCAATCTCAGCCGAGTTTGGATCCCACCCAGAGCAACCGGATGTCAGAACATAATATTTTCCATTACGCTTGAACACTGCCGGAGCCTCGCGGCTCTCGCCTATAAAGTTGCGGGTGAAGTTGCCGGTGGTTCTGAGGTAATCGTCGGTCAGCTCATTGATGTACATGGTGGCATTATCTTCCGATGAGGCGAACTGATACGCTTTTCCGTCGTCGTCGACAAACACGGTCTGATCGCGGCTCATAGCGTTGTTCGGACGAAAACTGCCGAGATAGGTGAAGGGGCCGGTAGGGGTATCGGATACGGCCACGCCTGCGGCGGCTTTTGAATAATCTGCACTCTCCACATGCGCCCACATCACGAATTTTTTTGTTTTATCATTATAAACTACTTTCGGGCGCTCGAGTACCTTCGACGCATGCAGGTCGTGGGAGGGATCCTCATGAGCCTTCAGTACCAGTCCCTCGAATTTCCAGGATCTCAGGTCGGTTGACGAATAGCAGCTGACACCTGTCACGTCGGTACGGTAGCATTCCCAGGTGGCCCACTCAGGCAAAACGGTGTCACCTACTTTATATTCACCGTACATATAGTATACGCCGTCGTGATACAGCATTCCGGCACCATGGGCATTGATGGGATTTCCATCGGTATCAAGCCATTTATCACCCTGTACCAGAGGCGTCATTGCGGTGGTTCCGGGCTCAGATGCGGCCACGGATACCTGCAATGTCGTCAAAGCCAATAATAGTGCGAAGATTGCTCTGTACATAATTATTTAACGATTTTTTCTACGTGATTGCCTCGAACAACGATATATACTCCCCTGCCTTGGATTTCTTCAGGGGTATCGGCCACGCGGATGCCTTGAATATTATAGACACCCGTGAATCCGGGAAATGACTCATCGGCCACTATATCATTGATACCGGAAGTGCTTATCAGTTCAAAATAATTGCTTCGGGCACCGAATCCCGGTTTGTCTGAATAAACGTGGCTCCAGGCCGTATTATTGTCGGTTCCGAAATATTTACCTGATCCGAGATTCTTGATAATCAGATATCCTTCGGCGCACTCTACCTTAAAAAGGAAATTATTTTCGGCAAGACGGTCAGTCTGGTCGGTGACGAAGAGGTTCCAGCTGTCGCGATAAATGTATTTGCCGTCGGCTGTGTGGATATTCATACCTTTTGTCTTTGCTACACCGGGCGCCTCGACAAACGTGAAGTCCTGACTGTAGCCGGAGGCATCGTTGTCGGTGATAATGACACACTCCTTGTCCTCAAACCAGCCGGTGGAAAGCGTACAGCCCGAGAGCAAATGGCGGAAACGGAATGTTCCGCCGTCAGCACATGGATTTGGCATTGACTTCAGATAGTCGTCCATGGCTTTCTGAAGTTTGTCGAGCGCAGTGTCGATAACCTCGTCGCTGGTCGACCCTACGTGGGTCTGAGCGTCCGCTATGGCATCTGTCAGGGCAGTGTTGGCCGTATCCGGGAACTTACCGCTGAGGCGATTGTCGTCGAGAAGTTTCTGAGCCTTCGAGATACGGTAGCGCAGTGCGGCATCTTCGGTTTCAGGAACGTAGATCCTCACGTAATCAACATAATATTGAGCGGGAAACTGAGTGTTTGTTAGCGATCCGCCGTTGTCGCCGCCGAGGGCGAGGTTGAGCCACACACCGAACTTGTTGTTGGGGTCACGGTAGGGATTGTAGCCGTCGACGTTGTACCACGACTGCGCAGGATTGGCGTTGACGGTGCGGTCAAGGTTGGTTTCATTGATCAGACGGTCGTCGAGATACACGCGGAGACTGTTGTGATCCCACTCAGTGCGCCAGATGTGGAAACTGTCGGCGAAATTACCTTCAAACTCGCTCATCTTAGGCGCTTTGCTCGACCAGGTGGCGCTCCAGCGGGTATTGGAGCCCCACGCGAGATTGGCATGGATGGCATCGCCGTAATATTCCAGTATGTCGAGTTCTCCGTTATACGGCCATTCATAACTGTCGCCGCATCCCCAGATTGCAGGCCAGTAACCGGTGCCGACAGGAATCTTTGCGCGCACCTCGTAGACACCGTAATGGTAGCGGTATGGATTCTTCAGTATGATGGATGCCGAAGAATATTCACCATAACGGTTTTTCTTGTTCCACTCGCTTGAATAGCGCTGATAATCCGGATTCTCCACCTTCTCCTTCCGTGCCTCGATAACGAGGTATCCGTTGGAAATCGTGGCGTTTTCGGTCGTGTATACCTGATCCTCATGGTTGCGCCGCATACCTGTCTCAAACTGCCAGCGCGAAGGGTCGGGGGCGGTGCCTGTATCAAATTCCTCGGCGAAATCAAGCCGGTAGCCAGGATATTTATCGGCTGCGCTATCCTCCGCGAAAAGCGGGACTGCCAGCACTGCGGCTGCAAGAGTAGTTACTATCTTTTTCATGTTTTCTGATTTATGAAAATCCCGGGGTCGCGTCAGGGCTGATGCCCGGGCACGACTCCGGGACTGAAATGTCAGCGGATTATTTTCCGGGCGCCGGCGGAAGTGCGTACAATGTAGAAACCTCTTGCATTGCCGAGATCCTCAACGGTATCGGCAATACGGACGCCGTTGAGATCGTATACGCCGAGGGTAACGGCGTTAGCGTCTACAGCCACGTCGGTGATGCCCGACTCAGCCTTATTGGCCATATACGTTTCGTAGTCCTCGGGGGTCATGATGGCGATGTCGTCAATGTCCATCCAGAAGCCTTCCGAGTGATTTCCACTCCATTTCACGTTGTTGTGGGAGATGCGGAGGCGTACGTTACCGCTTGCGGGAGCCTTGAATGTCTTTTCATAGGGGCACCAGTAATCAGCCTCGGCGAGTGCTTCATCCTTGTCGTCGATAAGGTTGGAGGCTCCGAATTCTTCCTTGGATTCATTGAGCGGCATCAGTTCAATGCGGAAATAGGGGTCATCCCAGTCAACCGTTGTACCTTTGGAGAGGGCGATGATGGCACCGAGGGTATAGGTCTGACCGGATGTAAGACCGGAGACGATCTGCTCTACCGATCCGGCCTGCCAGCCGTTGTCGTCGAAGCGATAGATATGGAGGCACTGCTTGTTGCCGCCGCCGTCAAACACGTATTCGTCGTCAACCTCGGGCTCCACGAGCATTGCGAGCACGCTCCAGTCGTCGAGGCCGTTGAGGGTCCAGTCTGGCAGAGCCTTGAGATTGTGCTTGGTGTCGTCCCAGTCCCAGGGGGTGTTCTGCTCCACTCCTTCTGTTTTCTCGAAATCGCCGTTGGCTACGAAATTGGTCTGTGCGCAAAGGGAGAATGCGCTTGCAGCTACTGCCGCACTGAGTAATAGTTTTTTCATGATTGAAAGTTTTATGAAGATGGTTTGTTGTTATTTATCCGGCGACACCGGATCGTGTCGCCGGAATGTTTTTTGAAAGATAATCCTTTTACTGCTGGGCGGCCGTGCCGTTGACGATTTCCCAGTAGGGATTCTGATAGACGGGCGACGTGGAGATGTCGACACCGTCGGCAGATGATATCAGGAAGTGATCCACGGCAATCGGCGACAGATAGTGGGCCATGTGCCAGGTCATACCGGAGTTATAATACTGGTTCTCGTTGGTTATGCGCCAAAGCGACAGGTAGTCGGCGCTTCCGTTCAGTCCGCCCTCTATGTCGGAAGGCGACGACACGTTGTTGTCCGACTGCTTCGGCTGGTCATATTTCAGACGGTTGCGGGGATACGACTTGAGCATCGGACCGAAAATTTTGGCGCCGTGAAGGAAGAACTTACCTCCTTTCAGCTGGTCGAGCGAGCGCCAGCGGAAGAGATCGTCAAGACGGAATCCTTCGCTCATCAGCTCGCAGCGGCGTTCGCGGCGGATGTTATAGAGCACTTTCGAGCTGATTCTTCTGCCTGCAGAATAGAGCCCCAGATCGTGGGTATAATATTCCTCCCGGTCGAGATCCGTGGCGGCAATCGTCTTCTGAATGTCAGGGTCGACTCCTGCGCGGGTTCGCAGAGCCTGCCAGTATTTCCAGGCATCGGCGTTAAGCTGGTCGCCGTATCTTTCCCAGGCTGCTTCCATGTAGATGAGGTATGCCTCGGCTGCACGGAATACGACGGATGCGGTCTCGTCAGTACCGGTGGATGTATACTTGGTCTCTTTCGTCATGCACTTGCCTTTCTTATAGCCGGTGGTAGTGGCGTATTTGAACGATCCGCCCCTCACGTCGGGAACATTGAACTTCGTTCCGAGTCCCATGCGGTCAGTGGCGTCGATATAGGGATATTCGCCGGGGGCCTTCATGAAAAGTTTCCAGCGCCAGTCGCGGTTAACCTTTGTATCGGTCACGAAATCGTCACCCTGATAACCCGAATTGGGAGCATAGATTGGAAGACCGTTGTCCATAAGGAAAGCGTTGGCGAACTCCTGTGTGTAGCCGCGGGGCTGACCTGCGCGCATGTACTGGTTGAGAGAGTGGGCGCCCGCCTTCTCGCGGTCGGCGGCGCGGTACATCAGCACCTCGTCGTAGTCTGTCACGTCGACCGAAGCAAACATGTCGTAATACGGATTTTCACTTTTCGCGTTGGTCAATCCTATCTCCTGCTTGTTGTTCTGGGTCAGCACCGGATGGTTGTCTGCCACCTCTTTGGATGCGGCGAGTGCCTGGTCGAGGAAATATGCCACTTCCGAAGCATTGTCGTAGGTAAAATCGGCGTTATAGTCCTTCTTTGCTCCCGGCCAACCGGCCGAAGCGTCAGGCACGAAGGGGGTTCCGGCAAAATATTTCTCCCAGGTCGCCTCATAGAGCGCCACGCGGGCTTTGAGAAGGAGGGCAACGTCGCGGGTGATTCGTGCCCTGCCGCCTATTCCGCTGCCGTCGCTAAGAAGGTTTGCGGCGGAATCAAGATCGGCGATGATGAAGCGCGCCACCTTGTTGCGGGGATAACGGCGCGAGGCTTCTATAAGTACTTCGCGGTCGTCGGGAAGCGAGCGGGTTATGATCGGGAAGTCGCCGAGCTTGCGGAGACGGAAAAAATATTCCTGGGCGCGGAGGAAATAAGCCTCGCCGAAGTAGTGTTTCGCCGAAGTTTCGCTGCCCTGGATTTCGCCGGTCTCGATTTTGGGCTCGACCGTACGGATGAACCAGTTGAGGTCGTTGATGCGGTCGAAGTTCCAGAGACCGCCCGCCTGTCCCACCTTGTAGTCCTGTCCTTCATAGAAAATACTGCTGATGGCACCCTCGTTGTCGGTGGGTCCGTCGTCGTGGATGAAAGAGGTGTAGTCGGCATGGGAGGGGAACTGCCCTCCTACCCCGTTGGCATCCCAGTTAGAATAGTTGCAGTAGTAATTCAGCGTGTAGTATCCGAGCTGCTCGGCGGTGGTGAAGTACATCTCGGGCGAGACGCTGGAGGGGGGCGTTACATCGAGATTGTCGTTGCAGGATGTCAGTGCCACCGCTGCCGCGAAAAATAATGCTGTATGATTAAGAAATTTCATTTCTGACGAATTTAATGTCTATACAAATATTATAATGTGACGGAGACTCCGAAAGCGAATGTGCGGGAGAGAGGATAGGTGCCACCCGATTTCATTTTCGACACTTCGAGGCTCTCAGGATCGATGACCTTGCTCATCTTGGTCCAGGTGTGGAGGTTTTCTGCAGAGAAAAATATCCTGAGGTTCTGCACGGAGAAACGGTGTGTGAGCTCTTCGGGGAAAGTGTAGCCTACCTGAAGGTTCTTCAGACGTAGATAGGAACCGTCCTGAAGGTAACGGGTCTGAGTCTCGCGGTTCTTGTTGGTGAAGTAGATGGGTCGTGCGTAATAGGCGTCGTAGTTCTCGCCGAGATTGCTCGTGTCGTCGCGCCAGTAGTCGAGATGTTCGTCGAAGAACAGCGATTCCCAGCGGCCGCCTACCGTAGCGCCCCAGAATGCCGCGCCTTTCTCGCCCGCTCCCTGACCGCCGTATGCGCTGAAGTAGTAGTCGCGCTTGCAAACGCCCTGGAAGAATGCCGATACGTCGATTCCCCTCCATTTGGCATAAAGATTGAAGCCTATGCGGTAGCGCGGCGAGGAATTGCCGATCACTTTCATGTCGCCTTTCTCGTAAATCGTACTCTGTTTGTGGATCTTGCCGTCACCGTCGGAGTCGACATACATTATGTCGCCTGCCTGCCATAGGCCGCCGTCGATTTCACTTTGATCCACGCTGGCGAGATGAGCGTCCATTTCTTCCTGGGTCTTCGCTATGCCTTTTGTCTCGAGACCCCAGATTTCGCCGGTGTAGCGTCCTGCGATATATTTTCCGAGATTGCCCTCGCGGTTGGGATAGTCGGTGATCTTGGTTCTGTCGTCGGAGAGATTGAATCTCACGTCGTAGCTGAAGTCACCGAGTGCCTGACGCCATCCGAGGGTCAGCTCCCATCCTGTAGTACGCATGGAGAGAAGGTTTTGCGCGGGAGGAGTGGTGCCGAGGGTGGCGGGAAGCGATACGCCGGGTCCTACCATATCCTTGTTGTCGCGCCAGAAGTAATCGAACGATGCGGTGAGGCGGTTGTTGAGCGCGTTGATGTCGATACCGAGGTTGGTATTGCGGATTTTTTCCCAGGTGAGCGTGGTGGAGATTAGTCCGGGGAACCATGCCGTATTTGACTGCTCTCCGTCGATAAGCCAGCCGCTTGCGGAGGATGCGAGCCCCATCACGCGGTAGGTGGGATACCAGTTGTTGGTATTCTGGTTTGCCAGCTGTCCGTAAGACCCGCGGATCTTAAGAGCGTCTACATATTGCCGGGCCGGTTCGAAGAAGTCTTCCTGAGCTATGTTCCAGCCTGCCGAAACGGAGGGCGACCACACCCAGCGGCTGTCGCGGCGGAAACGTGAGGTACCGTCGTAGCGGAGATTCATCTCGACAAGATAGCGGTTCATGTAGTCGTAGTTGATACGGCCGAAGAAGCCGGTGGTGCGCCATTCCTGATACTGACCGCCGAGACTGTAGTTGGTTTTGCTGTTGGTGAGGTTGAGCACGGGGAGCAGCGAGGTGGTCACGTCGTTGCGGCTGCCGGTGATGTCGCGGTCTTTGAAGCTTTCAATCTGCGTGCCGAGCAGGAACGTGAAGTTGTGCTTCTCGTTGAGCGACAGGAAATAGTTCGTGAAAATGTTGGCGTTGAGATAGGTGGAGCGGTATGCATATTCGCTCACGTAAGAAGTGGTACGCGAATAGTAGGTCGGCACGTGGGTCCGTTCGGGGTCTACAGCATCGTGGGCGTAGACGGGGAAGCCGTCCTCGTGGGTCCAGTTATTGTTTATGCGGGCGTTGAATTCGCCTATGATGTTCCAGTTCTTGACCGGGGTTATGGTTGCCTGGAACTGATAGGTGAACACGTCGTTCTGCTCCTTGTGGCGGCCTCCGTTTTCGAGGGCGTCGATATAGTTGAAATCGGATGCCAGAAAACCGTTGGGGTCATACTTGGGAGCTATGGATATGGCGCGGCGCATGAGGTTATCATAAAAACCGCCGCTCATGGTAGTCGCGCGGTCGTAGTCATTACGGTTCCATCGGGTGGTGAATCCGAGTTTCAGCCATTTGTAGGGCTGGGCATTGACCTTGCCCATAAGGGAGAAACGCTGGAAGTCATCCTCGCCGTAGCGCATAAAGCCGCCCATGTCCATCCAGTTACCTGAGATGTAATAGTCTATTTTGTCGTTTCCGCCGTTGATGGCGAGGTTGTGTTCCTGCGAGAAGGCTGTTTTCTTATAATATTCCTTCATCCAGTCGGTATTGGCGTAGACACCCATCAGCTCGCTCTCGCCCCAGATCGAGTGTCCGTCCTCCCAGTGGTAACTGTCGGCCACAACATCGCTCTCGCCGTAATAATACTGACGGACTTTCTCCACGTATTCCTCGTCGAAAGTGAACGAGCCGGGATTCGTGTAGCGCTGCACGTCGTTAAGGTAGTTAACGAGATGCCAGGAATCCATCTGATTGGCTATCTTCAGCGGCTGGCTGAAACGGAAGCTGTTGTTGTAGCGGATTGTGGTTTTGCCTTTCGAACCGGTCTTGGTGGTGACCAGAATCACGCCGAACGGAGCACGAGAACCGTAAATCGACGATGCCGCCGCATCTTTCAGCACGGAGATGTTCTCGATGTCCTGCGGATTGATAGTGTTGAGATCTCCCTCCATACCGTCGATAAGTATGAGCGGGTTGCCGCTCGAACCTTCGCCGATGGTGGCTGTGCCACGTATATTAATACTCTTGGTAGCGTTGAGCTCGCCGCCGGCGCTTGAATTCGAAATGTTAAGACCCGGAATCACACCCTGCAGGGCTGTAACGGCGTCAGAGACCGGGCGTTCGGCAATGTCTTTTCCCGATGCGGTGCCGACGGCTCCGGTCAGGTTGACTTTCTTCTGGGTGGCGAAACCTACCACTACAACCTCGTCGAGGTTGAGCGCGCTGTCGTCGAGAGTGATGTGCATCGGAGCGCCGGTTGCTTTCACTTCCTGAGTAGCGCACCCTACGTAGGAGATTACGAGTGTGGCGCCTTTCGGCACCGATAGCGTAAATCGGCCGTCAATGTCAGTGGCTGTGCCGTTGCTTGTACCTTTTACTAATACGGATGCTCCGATCACGGGCTCTCCCGAAGAGTCAACGACATCGCCTGTTACGGTGATGTTGTTTGCCTGAACCGGTGCCGGAGCGACTGCGTCCGCCGGCTCGGCAAATGTAGTGCCGGTAACGGTCAGTCCTCCTGCTACGAGCAGCAGCATGGCTGCCCGGCGTAGATTCCACGATTGTTTAGGGTTCATGGTTTGATTTATTAATTGGTTTATAAGTTTTCAATTTTGGCAAAAAGATCGGGAATAATGAATGATGTGACTCAGCGCCATCTGTGATTTCCATCGGTAATTATTTCCATACACGAAGCGAGCATTATATATTATATGTATAACCTGCGTTTCACGTCACAAAATTAGTTCCTATGGATTCCGCAGGCAGTAAATAATCATTATAAAACGAGGGGATAATTCGCAAATCGGAGCTGCGCTCCACCACGATCGGACGCAAAAGTCTCAAAAACCGAAAACTTCCGTTTTGATACGAAAAACGCGCCATTGATTTTACTGAAAAATGGCGTTTTAAGCCGCAAAATGGCTAATTTTGCAGTCAAAAATGTATTGACACGATTTTCACCTAATTCATGTCTTAAACGAATACCCTCTGAAAAATGGCTGCTAAACGTATAGCTTCCCTTATTACCCTCATCGTGCTTGTAGCCTTAAATGCATACTGCATACCCGATCCCAGCACGGCACACATTAAAGTTATCTCCGTAAACGACGGACTCCCCGACAACTCGATCAACGACATCACAGAAGATGATTACGGTTTCATCTGGTTCGCCACCTGGAACGGACTCGCCCGCTTCGACGGCAAATACATAACCGCATACCGCCATTCCCGCGAGGAAAATCCAAACTATCTGAGCAACATGGTGAGATGCATCTGTCCCGACAAAGACGGACTGTGGGTCGGGAACGACACCGGACTCGACTTTTTCCGTTATCAGGATAATCTCTTTTATCCTGCATATTATATTAAGGAAAATACCGCCGACGAATCCATGCTCTCCGTGAGGGTAAGCCACGTAGTGAAACACCTCGACGACGTGTTTGCCCTTACCGTAAACGGGGATATTATGAAACTCGACAGATCACATTCGGCCGGCGACTGTACTCATCCTGTGTTCCGGGTGCTTCCAAAACCGCAGAACCGCCGCTACGCCGACCTGACGGAATTTACCGGCGGACGGCTCCTCGCGTTATCCAGCGACGGAATAACCCTGCTTTCATCCGACGGCGAGGATGAACTGTCGCACAGCAGCATTCCGTTGGGCTATGACCCGAACTTAAACCTGTTCTTCGACAAGGGAAGCATGACGGTGACCATAGGCGCAGGAGTGGGCAGCAACACCAGGGAATTCCATATAGACAGCAACGGAAACCTCTCGCCCACTGGCGGCTCCCCGCAATATTTCAACCTGATGGGGATGGCATCTGATGGAGAAACGCTCTTTTACGGTACCGACGGAAACGGCATGTTTGTGAAGGAAGGCGAAAAACTCATCCATTTCACTCCCGACAACTCTCCCCTTCCCTGCGATGCGATTTATAAGGTATACGTCGACCGCAACCACAACCTCTGGATTGGGAGCTATCGCCACGGTGTGTTCATGCTCTCCCACAACCTCAACGCCTACAGTGTGATGAACAAACAATCCGGGAAACTCTGCTACGACATCGTAACTGCCGTGATTCCCGATGGAGACATGCTCTATCTCGGACTCGACGGCGGTGGAATAGAGGTGCTCGACACTAAGAACGGCCGGTACAGGCACTACAACAAGAGCAATTCTCAGTTGCCGGCCGACAACGTGGTCTCCATCGTCAAAGACGGCACCACGCTCTGGGCTGCCGTCTACGGCACCGGACTGGTGGAGTGTGATCTCGCCTCAAACAGCTTCCGGACCTTCCGGCCCGGCGGTGCAAGCGAGCCGGGCAACAAGCTCTGGATAATTTGCGACGACGGTGAGGGCAATCTCTGGATTGGAGGCAATTCGCTGAACATATTCAACAAGCAGACCCACGAATTCAAGGTAATCGACGGCACGCAGAGTTCCGACGTGCTGTCCATGGCTATCAGCGGCAACACCGTAATGGTGGCCACAAGGTGGAACGGGCTGCTCCAGATAGACCGCCGCCGGCGCACCATAATGGAACGCCACAGCGACAGTCCTTCGAAAGGAGGAGTGAAACTTCCCGGCCGTAAGACTCCTTTCGTGTTTATCGATTCGAAAAACAGTGCGTGGATCGACGTCGACAACGAGATGCTCTGCCGGATTGACCTTGCATCGGGACGCATTTTGAAAACCTATCCGCACCGAGCCGACGATACCGGAGTACAAGTGCTTTCGATGGTTGAGGACAACAGAGGCAACATACTGATAGGCACCAACCGCGGCCTGCTGAAATACGTTGGGAAACGCGACATCATAATACCGCTCAACGACGAGCGTATGCCCCGGATGTTCACCTTCAATGCCGTTGCGCGCGACTCGGGAACCGCCTATTTCGGAACCACCTCCGGCCTGCTCAGTTACCCTCTGAGCCAGACGGCGGAGGATAAAAATATGTTTCCGACCGTTTTCACGGGCATCGACGTGTTCAACGACGGCGGCAGCAACATACCTCTCTTCAGCACCGGCAATGCCGTAGTGAAACTCGACAACGACCAGAACTTCTTCAAGATCAACTTTACCGTCCCCGAAACGACAAATCCCGAGCATATCAAGTTTGAATGCCGTCTTGAGGGTTTCGAAAACGGATGGCGGGATGCTTCTGACACTCGCTCGGCCATTTACACCTATGTCCCCGACGGCAGATACCGTTTTATGGTGCGCCATACCATGCCGGACGGAAGCTGGAGCGTCCCCGCCTCCATGGAGATAGTTGTTCGCCCGCCCTGGTATGCCACCACCTTTATGATTATAGTATGGACTCTTCTGGTGATAGCGGCACTCACCTCAGGAGCTTACGTATGGTACAAATTCTCCAGAAACCGTGAGAGGATACGCATTGCGGAAGTTGAACGGGATTCAGCCAACAGACTCAACGAGGCAAAACTCGATTTCTACGCCAACATCACCCATGAGCTGCGTACGCCGTGCTTCCTGATTTCGGCGCAGATAGAAGAAATGTACGACTCCGGCCGACAGTCGGTACCGGTCAACAATCTCGGCGGTATCTACCGCAATTCCGCAAAACTCAACCGGCTCATCAGCCATATAATTGACTTCCGGAAGACAGATACGGGGCATCTGAGTCTTAACGCGAGAAATATGGATGTGCAGGCGCTGCTCGGCGAACTTGCGGATGATTACGAACAGCTTTGCCGCCAGAAATCGCTCGCCTTCAGCTTCAACTTCCCGGATCCTCCGGTCATGGCAGAAGTCGACCCTGACAAACTCGAGCTTATAGTCACCAACCTCATCTCAAACGCCTACAAATATACGCCCAAAGGAGGCATTGTTTCGCTTGACCTGAAAGAAAGCGCCACCCAGATAGAAATTTCAGTGACCGACAACGGTATAGGCATCGTAGACAAGCTGCAGAGCGCGATTTTCGAGCCATTCGTCAGAACGGAGCGCGGCCAGAAAATTAGCAGCGGCGACGGCATAGGGCTGGCATTCGTGAAAAAGCTCGTAGAGATGCATAACGGGAGCATCACCTTGGAAAGCAAGGTCAACGAAGGCTCGAAATTCACGGTGATACTTCCCAAAAAGCAACCCGATTCGCAGGAAACAACGACTGATAAAGCGCCCTCCTCCTCGAAGCCGGATTTGTTCAGGCAGGACAATAAAGCGGAATCCGAAAAGCGCATTTCCGACCCTACGGCAACACGCTCGATTCTTCTGATCGACGACAATCGCGATGTCCTTTCGGTGCTGGCGAAAGCATTTGAGGACAAGTACCGTGTTACAGAGATGTCTGACGCCGGCGAGGCGGTAGAACTGGTCAGAAAGGGAGGCTTCGACGTGGTCATCACGGATCTGATGATGCCGGACTATGACGGACATCAGGTGCTGAAGGCACTGAAAGGTGACAAACGCACACGCGACGTCAAGGTTGTGGTATTCTCCGCCCTAACATCAGAAAAAGACATGCTTACTGCTTTCGATGAGGGCGCCGATGCCTATCTTACAAAGCCAATACCGGTAAAAGTACTTGTCCGACAGGTAGAAAGACTTTTCGAACCGAACGACGACAGCGCCGCCATGTCCTCATCGGGAAACTACAACCGCGAGGAGCAGAAATTCCTGCTCGAATGCAGAAGAGTCATAAATGAGTGCATGAATCTCGATAACTTCGACATAGCCATGCTCGCCTCCCGGCTCTCGATGAGCCATTCGGCTTTATATAAGAAAATAAAGAGCATGACAGGTCTGTCGATAATCGATTTCATCAATGAGTATAGAATCTACAAGGCCGTACAGCTTTTTAAGGAAGGTATCTCAAACGTTCAGACTGTGTCTGAAATGTGCGGCTTCAAGGATGTCAAGACATTCCGGGAAACGTTCAAGCGCAAAATGCAGATGCCTCCGAAGCAATATATGCTCAAGATTCAGGAGGAATAAGCGGCAGCAGGACGAAAACGAGCAGAGTCCCGGCAAATGCCTGGGCTCTGCTCGTTTTATGGACGGCAGTTATGCCGCATGATTATTTTACCAAAACCTTCACACTCCGTGAGCCGTCGGGCGTGTTGACCGTTACTATATATACGCCTGCGGGAAGCGCCACTTCGCTGCCGGTCATTTCTGCCACGATAGCACCGGTTACGTTGTAGACAACCGCACCCCCGAAAGCACCTTCGAGTACTACAGTGTTGTTTCTGACACTCACTGAGAAATCCTCGCCTGCGGCCACCTCTTCGATTCCGGTTGTTGCAGCCCTGATGAGTTCGGCACGGAAAAGATCACCATTATCAGTACCGGTGTGATTTGTACCGGCGTGAATCCAGCTCCACCCTTTGGTATTGTCGACAGGGCCTACGTTCTTTCCGGTTGCGAGCGAACGGATGCGCACCTGTTCACCGTCGGCGCCCGGATCGACCGCAAACAGTGCATTAGCGTCGCTGAGCGCGGAGTTGTTGCCTACATACAGCTTGCCATTAGCGTTGACGAGCGGCTTGTTATCCTTATCGAGGATGTTGAAGTTCTCGGAATCAGCAGCTTTCGAAAAGGTAAATTCGCCGTTGTAACCGCCGAGATTTGCCTCCGGCATAATGAGGGCGGTGTTCTCCGTGTTGTCCGACTCCCAGCTGTTGGCGTGCCATCCGGAGGCGAGAATGCAGCCGCCGTTGGCAACGTGATGGAGTTTGTAGACACCCTCCTGAAATTCAGGCTTGGCCGCTTGAGTCTTATAAGTCGAAACAGCATCTCTCAGTTCCCCGACAGCGCCAATCAGTTCGGCGGAGGTCGAAGCGTTGTTGTTATTCACCGTCTCGGCTTTTGAAATATTATCCTCGAATTCCTGGCGTGCTTCCGCCGGATACTGTCCTATCTCGGTGCCTTCCTCGGTGCCGGAAAGTAGCGCGCGGGCGTCCTCAATCTCTTGTCCGAGTATCTGACGGTAAACCGCCGCAGGAGATTCGAGTACGAACACGCAAACGGCGTCGCCCGTCTTGTCGCTGTACACTTTTGAGCCGTCCCCGCGATTATCGCACCCAATGTACTTGCCCGAGCCTAAATTTTTGAGCATTATGCCGTCGCCTGAGGCCTCAACGGCGAAGATTGCATCAGCGGAACTGAGGTTGACCCCGGAGGTGTTTTTGTAGCGCATGTACCACTGATCTCTCGCCGCTGCGAACTGCTGCCCGAACGTGAGGTTATACCCTCCTGTAGCCTGGGTAAACACTACTGTCTGCACGAAGCCCGGCTCACAGACGCCGTTCAGCGATAGCTCGGAACTTTCGCCGGCTTTCGCCGTTTCCGCAGAAAGATAAAGATTGCTGTCCTGCAGTTTCAACAGATACTCTGCTGATTCCGTCACTTGTGCTTCGGCGCATGCCGCTCCAGCCAGGAGCGCCGCAGCGCTGAGAAGCCATTTTTTGTACTGTTTTGTTATCATGATGATTATGTTTAGGTATATGTCTGTACACATTATAAGGACAACACTGTAGGCGTCGTCCTGAAACCGTAAACAAATTTATCATGATTGCGGCAGACTGCTCTACCCGCTTATGATATTAAATGGCCGCTTTTTAGTATCTGATGAAAACGGACGAAATTCACGCTATAAAGGCGAAAAACAAGCTACCCCACGACATATATACGGGTATCGGGGCCACCCAGTCATTCTTCCGGTATAAGTTTTACGTTGCCGCCGGCGTTTACGCGATAGCGTGCCGAGGTGTTGTCTGCGAGATTCGTCACACGAAACACGTAATCCTCGATGTTTAAATTCTTGCGTTCGGAGCCGCCGTAGGCATTCTGTATAGCCTGCTCCACGGAATGAAATCCCGACCCCTCGTAGGAGTCAGCCTTCTTACCGTCCAGATAAAGTTCTACAAGCACATCGTCAATCGGATGTATGCGGTTAGCTGTCATAGTCTATAAATTTAATTTAAACTATAACGCCTCCGTCCCGCTTAAAGTTGGCTCACCCACTTTTCCAGATTTCCTCATCGTCCTTCAATTAGGCGTAATAAGGACAAAATGCCGTCACATTCCATGGATTTTAATCTTTTCATATCAGCAGAAGCACCGAGCTGCCTATAGAGGGCAGCAGTTCCCGGATCGACGACTGAGCCTACGCCACAGCCATCTCCAGACAATCCCTCCCGGCATATTTCACCAACTCGCCAAATATCTCGTGGGCGAAATCGCTTCGGTTGGTGAACTCGAATGCCCTCACGCCACCGTCGTAGCAGGCTTTTAGCACCGCCTTCGCAATAGATATGTCCTTGTTGTAGAATACAGGCACAATGGGTGCTTTCTTGATTTTGGCCATTACAGCCTGTTTATCGAATCGTGGCATTATCTCTGTACCCTTCCGTTAGCGTTTCCTTTGGCAAGTGCCTCGACCTCTGCTACCGACACGAGGTTGAAGTCTCCGTTGATTGTATGTTTGAGTGCCGATGCTGCCACAGCAAACTCCAGAGCCTCGCTCTGATTCGATTTGGTGAGCAGTCCGTGGATAAGACCTCCCGAAAAGCTGTCGCCGCCGCCCACGCGGTCAATGATTGGGTTGATGTCGTATCGCTTGCTCTCATAGAACTCCTTGCCGTTGTAAATCATAGCCTTCCAGCCGTTGTGGGTTGCGGAGAATGACTCGCGGAGTGTGGATACCACATATTTGAAACCGAACTCCTTCATCATGGCGGCGAAAATGCCCTTGTATCCTTCTGCACTGGTATTCCCACTTTCTATATCAGCATCCGGCTTGAAACCGAGGCACAGCTCCGCGTCTTCCTCGTTGCCGATGCACACATCGACATACTTCATCAGCGGACGCATAACGGATTGTGCTTTCTCCTTTGTCCACAATTTTTTACGGAAGTTGAGGTCAACCGACACCGTGACACCGTGGCGTTTTGCGGCTTCGCAGGCAAGACGGGTCAGTTCGGCAGCCTTGTCGCTGATGGCGGGAGTAATTCCGCTCCAGTGGAACCAGTCAGCCCCATCCATGATGGCGTCGAAGTCGAAATCGGCAGGGTCGGCCTCTGCGATGGAGGAACCTGCGCGGTCGTAGATTACCTTTGAAGGACGCATCGAGGCTCCGGTCTCGCAGTAGTAGATTCCCACACGGTTGCCTCCACGGGCTATGTAGCGCGTGTCCACACCGTAACGGCGCAACGCATTCACTGCAGCCTGGCCAATCTCATGATCGGGCAGTTTGCTTACGAAGTATGCCTCATGTCCGTAATTGGCGCAGCTTACGGCGACATTGGCCTCGCCGCCGCCCCAGATTACATCGAAATTGTCAACCTGCACGAAACGCTTGCATCCGGCGGGTGAAAGGCGGAGCATAATCTCGCCCAATGTCACTATTTTACTCATTGTTGTTTTTATTGTCTGATTGATTGTTGTTTATACTTTCCATAAGTTTTACCGCATCTACATACCGGGCTATCCCCTCTGCTACTAATTTGGCATCACGCATGGCATGCACAACGGTCGCAGGGCGGTTAGTTACATCACCGCCGGCGAACACACCTTTGCGAGTTGTCATTCCGTAGGGATTTTCACGGGTCAGGACATAACCTTTGTCATCGACCTCTATTCCATCTGTAGAGGAAACAATCCGCGATGCGGGAGCACTTCCTACGGCCATGACGACATGATCCGCCGGCAGCGTTGAAGTGGTGCCGTCGCTTTCTATTGTCACGGATTTGAGATGACTGCCATCAATAGCCTCGATATTGACGATTGAACTGTTCCAAAGAAATTTCACTCCTTCCGATACAGCATCATCATACTCGGCTTTCAGGGCTTTCATGTGGGTTATGTCACGATGATAGACTACAGTAACCTCTTTGCTGCCCATACGAAGAGCTGAACGGGCAGCATCAATAGCTGTATTACCGCATCCCACAACAAACACGCGATCCCCGTTACCAACGATAACTTCCTCACGCGACATGGAGCCGCTTTCGTAGAGACTCACACGACGGAGAAAACGGATTGCCTGACGCACAGCCGGATGATTTATTCCGGGGATTTCAAGCCGTTTGGGTACACCGGTTCCGGTTCCCATAAAAATAGCATCGAATCCCTGCGAAAACAGGTCATCCACCGTATAGTTCTCACCGACAGTGGTGTTGAGATGGAAGACAACTCCGAGGTTTTCAATTTTCTTTATCTCACGGCGCACAACCTCTTTGGGCAAACGATATTCGGGAATACCGTACATAAGCACACCACCGGGTTCCGACTCCATCTCGAATATCTCGACGGTAAATCCCTGCCGCGAGAGATCTCCGGCTATGGTAAGTCCGGCGGGACCGCTGCCTATTACCGCTATTTTACCTCGGCTCTTTTCCGGTATGGCCTCATGTGTAAGCCCGGCGTCGGAATCGAAATCGGCGACAAACCTCTCAAGTTTGCCGATATTGATATGCTGCCCTTTCTTTCCAAGAACGCAATTACCCTCGCACTGGCGCTCATGGCCGCATACACGACCACATACAGCGGGCAGATTGCTACGGCCATTGATGATAGCCATTGCATTACCGAAGTTGCCCTTCGCAAGTTCCGCTATCCAGTCAGGAATGTCGTTGCTTATCGGACAGCCTTTTTTACAAGACGGAACCTTGCAGTGCAGACACCGCTGAGCTTCTTTGATTGCTTCGGGAAGCGTATAGCTCTCGTTGACCTCTTTGAAATCCGGTGTCATTTCATTTCAAGATATTGAACCTTGTCCATATCGCCGTAATCAAGATTCTCGCCGCCCATACCCCAGATGAACATGTAGTTAGAGGTTCCTGCTGCGGCATGTATCGACCATTCGGGATTCATGACGGCCTGTTCGTTGTGCAGCCACATCAGGCGGTTCTCCTGAGGCTCGCCCATGAGGTGACAGATCGCGTTCCCTTCGGGTACGTTGAAGTAGAAATAAACTTCCACCCGACGGTCGTGGGTATGGGCAGGCATGGTGTTCCAGACAGAACCGGGCATAAGTTCGGTAAGCCCCATCTGCAGCTGGCACGGGCCTTCTTCCAGTACATTGTTGGTGATGAGCTGGTTGATTACGCGGTCGTTGCTTTCCTCCATTTTGCCGGCCTTGATACGGTTGGCCTTTATCGAGCCTTTACGCCCGTCGATTGTGATGAGTTGGGTCTTGTATTCCCTGTGTGCCGGAGTGGAATTGAGGTAGAATTTCGCGGGATTCGAGCTGTCCTTGCTGCGGAATGTAACAGACTTATTGCCACGACCGACATAGAGGGCATCCTTGAAATGAAGCTCGTAGTCCTTGCCATCGACCGACACGATACCGTCACCTCCGACATTGATTATTCCGAGTTCGCGGCGTTCAAGGAAATAATTTGCTTTCAGCGGATCGATAGTCTCAAGGGCGACTGTCTTGCCGACCGGGATGACACCGCCATATATGATTCGGTCGTACATCGAGTAGGTCAGGTTGACCTTGTCCTGTTCCATCACCTTCGGCATAAGGAAATGGGAGCGGAGCTGTTCGGTGTCGTAGTTCTTGAAATCGTCGGGATGCACGGCGCGGAGTATCGAGTAATCCGTCTGTGCGGCGGCTGAGAATATAGAGGCCGCTGTTATGATTGATAGGATAAAAGTTTTCATTTTGTATATTTTTATTCTGTTGTCTGGAGTTTATCTGAATCTGCGGCAATCATCGCCTTTTGGTTGCGGATGATATACATGCGGTTCCACCACATCATTATCATGGTGACAAGGATAAGCATCCCGGCTCCTACCCATTTGAGGTTTTCGGTGCACTGGTAGATGACCCATGCCAGGGGCGAGGATGCGAAGTCGAGGCTGCCCCCCTCGAAGCCCTCGGGTATAGCAACCGCCGAGTCCCCTGTGGCGGCAAACACATCCTTTGCCGCGAGAGTGAAAGCCGGGGCGAGATTCGTCACCATATAGAGTCCCATTGTCAGAACTACCAGCCCGATGATGAACGTCTTCACCACACTGCCCTTTGTGAACGGAAGCACCAGCGGGAAAACATAGAACATACCTGCGAGCGAGGCAAGCGGAAGGAACTGATTGCCCGGAAGCAGCACGGCAAGGGCAAGAGTCACCGGAATCAGAAGTAGAGATACAACAAGGGTTGTCGGATGTCCGATCACAAGTGCCGGACTCATGCCGATGTTGAGACCATCGGCCCCCTTGAACTTACGGGCTATAAGTTGGCGGGTAGCGTCTGAGATCGGTTTCAGTCCCTCGATGAAAAGGACTGTTACACGGGGAATCAGTTCCATGACTGCACCCATCTTGATTCCGAGTCCCAAAATGTAAGGTATCTTATCGACAATCTCCTTCCATGAAGAACAGGTGAGACAGCCGATAATCACGCCGACTATGACACCAAGAAAGAGCGGCTCGCCGAGCAGTCCGAATTTCTTCTTCATCCCCTCGGCATCTATTTCAAGTTTCTCAATACCGGGAACCTTGTCGAGCCCCTTGTTGATAGCCCAGGCGAAGGGGGCGAATCCGACGCAGAACGGCTGAGGTATGGATATGCCGTCCATATCCTTATAGAAATTCTGGAACTTCTTGGCTGTCATGTCTGCAAGTATCAGGGTGATGATGTAGCAGATGATAGCTCCGAAAAATCCCCATGCCAGTGAGTCGCTGGCGAAGTAGATTACTGCCCCGATGAAGGCGAAATGCCAGTAGTTCCACAGGTCGATGTTGACCGTGCGCGTGGTCTTTGTCAGGAGCATAAGAATGTTCACGCCCATACATACCGGGATGATGAACGCCCCGACTGCCGTGTTATAGGCGACAGCGGCGGCAGCCGGCCATCCCATGTCGAACACTTTCAGCTGCAGGTCATAGATTTCAACAACCGAATTGAGTGCCGGGCCGAGCGCGGAAGTCAGGAGTGCAGTCACGATGGAAAGCCCGACGAAGCCAACACCGACTTTCAGACCGGCTTTGAGAGCGTTGCCGAATTTGATTCCTATGCACAGACCCAGCACGGTGAAGATGACAGGCATCATCACCGCCGCGCCGAGTCCGATTATGTATGAAAAAACTGCTTCCATCATTTAGGCTGTTTGCCGATATAGGCCAGGATACCGCCGTCAACATACAGGATATGACCGTTCACAAAATCCGATGCGTCGGAAGCGAGGAACACGGCCGGTCCCATCAGGTCTTCCGGAGTTCCCCAGCGTGCGGCCGGTGTCTTGGAGATGATGAACGAGTCGAAAGGATGGCGGGAACCGTCGGGCTGACGTTCACGAAGCGGGGCTGTCTGTTCGGTGGCTATGTAGCCGGGGCCGATGCCGTTGCACTGTATATTGTGTTCGCCGAACTCGGAACATATATTGCGTGTGAGCATTTTCAGACCACCCTTTGCGGCGGCGTAGGCACTTACTGTTTCGCGCCCCAGCTCGCTCATCATTGAGCAGATATTGATTATTTTGCCGTGACCTTTCTTTATCATGCCCGGAATGACGGCCTTCGCACAGATATAGGGTGCCACGAGGTCAACGTCGATTACACGGCGGAAATCCTCGACCGCCATATCTTCCATCGGGATGCGCTTGATGATTCCGGCATTGTTGACAAGGATGTCGATAGTTCCGATAGTCTTTTCTATGTCGGCCACCATCGCTTTGACAGCATCTTCATCCGTCACATCACAGAGATAGCCCTTGGCGTCGATACCAAGTTCCTTGTATGCTGCCAGACCACGGTCAACCGTTTCCTGACGAGAGCAGTTGAACACGATTTTTGCGCCGGCTTCGGCAAAAGCACGGGCGATTGCCAGTCCGATTCCATAGGCTGCGCCGGTTACCAGCGCGACTTTGCCTTCAAGTGAAAAATTTACCATAACAATTTACAATAATTAGCTCGATACCGCCGACTAATTCTACGGCATAGGGCATCGCGCTGTTAAAAACAACTATTTAAACCTTAAAATTCCTATTGTAGAATCTTATGTTATTCATATTTCCATTACCAGCTAAAGTTTTGCGAATTACTCTACTACGCGATGGCGGTCTTCGGCATAGGTTATATCAACCCAACGTCTGTTGGTGTCGTGTACCTCTTCCATAGTCTTGCATCCTTCCACAGAATTAAGAAAATGGTTTTTGTCTGTTCCACTTTTTACGCCATCGTTTCAGTCATTGTGTTAACGAGGTTGAACCTGGCCATTCTGTACTCATCCTTGCTATCATGGGAACACTTCTGATCCCAGAAAGAAGAATCAAACATTATTCCTTGACAGAGAGAGATGTTAACACAAGGCCTGGATCGGTAAAGAAAATTCTGACGGGAACCTCTGCATCTTTTGCTGAAGTATAGGTCTCTGTCTTGCCTGTGTACCCCTGCATTACATTAGGACTCCATTCCTTTGTCTCGGCTTCGGTCTTGATGTCGACAAAATGCGGTTCCGCCCCATTTATAGATATGGCATACCGAAGATTTAAGCCGGTATAGATGGGGAAGGTCGGTAAACATCTTACCTCTATATTGTTTTCTCCTTTCTTTACAGGAATCATGAACTCTGCATACGGTGCAGAGGCAAGTGTATTCTCGTCATAAGATTGCATGTCAAGCGGCCAAACCGTAAGGGCAGCCCCGGATTCTCCCAGGCCTTTTATAGTCTTTATATTCTTCCCGTTAGGATTTACTTTGGAATACGCATCCGCCGAGAATCTTGTTTCAATGGAATCAAGTGGTGTTAAAGCAGAGGTTTTAACGTCATCTTCTCCAGCAGTCTTGAACTCATAGAAGTGCTTAACGCCCCGGGGAGCATAATCCATCATCCCATCCCATTTGCCATTTGCAATCTGCTTGTTGTATTTTTCGGTAAGGCTGACGATATTCCGATACCCTTGTTTCGACAGCTGCGCCATCTCAAGAGTCATCTTCCTGTTGCCCGCATTTGCATAGTCATAGCTTAGCGATGCGCCAAGCACCTTGTCATTCATCCCGGAGGCTGCCTTCACCGGATAAGATATAAGCTGGAAGTAGGCATCCTGCAGGTCGGCAGGAATATGCGCGGCAAGTGAATCCACCTTTTCTACAAGACGATGATACCGGATCAAACGGTCATTTTTTTCCTTGAATGAATAATCCACCCGGTTGACATGTTCGGGTTTGCCGCCAGAAGCGAGTTGCGAATAATCACGTTTGATCTCATATATGGCCTGTGCATATTCGGGACCGAAAGTTTCCGCGCCCCATTTAAAGCCATAACGGTCGGCATCACCCAGATTGAAAGAGTTGACATCCCAGGCAAAATCAAGACCATATTGCATTTCATATTCAATAGGCTTTATGTCGCCTATATTGTATACCCACATATCCTTGCAGTTCATTTCATAAGCCTTCATAAGCTCATAAACAGTCAGTGCGGGAGGAGTACCGCCAAGCCACAGATGATCCTGCGGAATACCCCAGTAAGAAAAATGGTAATACACGCCTCCACCTCCCTTACGCTTCTGTTCTTCAGGATTGGAAAGTTGACGGATATAACTGAAGTTGTCGTCCACCCAAAGGAGAGTGACGTCTTCCGGTAGATTCAGATTGAGCCGATACAGTTTCAGTGCTTCCTTATAAGGACAGAACACTTGTGGAACATCAGCGGCAGGAATACCCAGGTTTTTCTCCAGCATGGCCCTCTGTTTTCCAATAATATCAATCAAGGCGTCACGTCGCGCTGAATCTGACGGGTAGCCTGGCAACCCTGAATCATGTATGCCACGCATACCGAGGGTGTAGAAAGCATCGTTGTCTTTTGATTCCGCCACACGGTCGTTCCAGTATTTCTCTATTGTGGCACTATTTGTTTTCCAACTGTATCTCCCTGGCAGTCTGCCATATTCAAAAGGAAAATTGTGTGTCCATTCATCCACATTGTTACGAAGCATCTGTTCACAGTGACTTGAACCGAGCACAATGTCATATTTTTTTGCAAGTTTAGGATTCTCCTTGTAATACCAGAATGCCTTTGTGCAGGGATGCATGGCGGGCCACAGCAGGTTTGCCTTACAGCGGAGCATCAGTTCAAAAACTTTTTCATATGTATTAGGCCCTATATCGTTTACTTCCGGATCCATATTCTTCGCAGCCCACGGCTGAAGACCCCAGTCCTCATCGTTTATGAAAATTCCGCGATATTTTACAGAGGGAGGACCAAAAACAGAACGTCCGGCAGTGATATAAAGATTATCCTTCTTTCTTGGAGTGACATCTGCCCACCAATACCATGGAGACACACCGATCTTGCGGGAAAGCTCCATCAGACCATAGGCTGTGCCGCGTGGGTCGCTTCCATATATGATTAGAGCCTGTTTGATTCCTTCTACGGGATTCTTGACTACAGAAATACCATACGTCTCCCATTTGCCTGCGACTGTACTGGATTCAATTTTCCCCTCACGAGCCAAGGAGTCCACAAGGTTTGATTCACCTAATGTTCCAACTATAACAGGCGTGGTATTTGAGGAGAGGTTGTTCACGATCAGGGGTGTCTCTCCTGTGACGCGACAGACATCTTTCGAGAACAGTTCTGCAGCAGTCTTGACGACATCATGAGAATTTGCCGGCACTACAAGTTCCGCCACCTTATCGCCAGATACAAGGGGAAACGCTCCCTTCCTGTTCTTTTCACTGACGGATATGCTGGCTCCGGAGACATTCACTATGGTCATCGCTGCCACCACTACCGTCATAACGATTGATTTAATCATAATCTAATTATTTAATTATAAGGATACTACAATATCAATAATGTCCAGAAATCCTTAACCCCTATTTCTTCCATTTGGATAAACTTGATTATTCCGGCTTCGGCAAAAGCACGGGCGATTGCCAGTCCGATTCCATAGGCTGCGCCGGTTACCAGCGCGACTTTGCCTTCAAGTGAAAAATTTACCATAACTATTATCTTTAAATTCCATTTCGAAGTCAGTATTTAAAGGGTGTTTCTTTTACATAAATCTTATAGTTATTTATCGCGCCCGGCACCTCTGCTTCCATTCGGGGAAGATACTGGAAACCTGACAGGTTGCGAGGACTTCCGAGGTCAATCACGACAGTATGCGGGAATTTAGCTTCGGGAGCAGTCTGCCAATAGGTAGATTCCTGAAGGTCGAAGGTCTTGTCGGCCGAGCGGTTTACGCCTTCTGTATCCTCACTGTCGGCATACATGACCGTCCACGGTTCGCGGGAAAGACGCTCTCCTTTGTCATCGAGCAGATACATCTCTGCAATAGCTGAAATTTCTTTGCCGTCAATGGCATCAAGTGCTTCAATGCAAACATATCGCCCGCGCACAGGAACGTTGAATTTAACTTCCTGCCATCCGTTGCCGGGCATGAAGGCACCAGACACTACAGCTTTTTCTCCCGAAAGATCAAGGTTCTGACCTGCCTCGCGGTGAGTGAGACGCTTCTTTACAAGAAGTTGGTCAAGTTTCGGTTCTTTCAGTCCCTCGCTCTTAGCCTCCCGCGGCCCGAGAATGTCAAAAACGATGATTTCATTCTCACCCTTCTTCAGCCAGCAGCCGGGCATATACAGAGTCTGCTGCGGACCGATTTCCCAGATGCGTCCCATCGGATGACCGTTGACATACACAAGACCCTTTCCCCATGTCTCGAAATTGAGGAAAGTATCTGACGGCTTCCCCTTGATGTTGAATGTGGCGCGGTACGCACCCGCCGGAAACCGTCCGTCTCTCTTCATTTCAGCGGTCAACGGCTTGAAATTCATGGAAGTGTAGGTGTGGTATATATCCTCTATGTTGAACACCTGCCAGTTCTTCAGGTCATCTACCCATTTGTGCCCGTCTTTCTCAACCGTTACGGTAACCTTGTCGGTAATTCCCTTGAAATCCTTGATGGCGCGTCCGAAGTTGATGCGCCCCATCGCCTCGACAAGAATATCGAGCGTGGCATCTTTGCGACAGGCCGGTATAGTCAACTCTTTCTCTCCGTTACGGCGGTCAAGTTTACCGATATATTTGCCGTCGAGAAAAACCTGAGCGAAGTCGTGCGGGTCGTTGACCGTGAGCAATGCCGGCGCAGTCAGTTCCGGAAGCGTCGTGCGGTAGAGAATCGAGCCGAATCCCTGGTCATATTCCTCCATAGTCTTTATGTCTGTATCGGTTTTCGGAGCGGGCAGATTATCCCACAGCGGTGCGATTTCTCTGAATTCAAAAGCCTTTATCGCCATCGGTTTTATCAATGCCGGCACTCCTGCCTGTCTTTCCCCGTCCATATACTTCGCAAGAGTCTTGCGTAATTCCCAATATTTAGGTGTAGTCTGTCCGGATTCACTGATCGGAGCATCGTAATCATAGGATGTCACATCGGGAGCGAAGCCGGGAGAGTTGGCACCTGCCCAGTGTCCCCAGTTGGTGCCTCCGTGCGTCATATAGAGGCTGAATGAGATGCCTTTCGACAGCATTTCGTCGATACCGGCAATCATGTCGGCGGCGGGGCGTGTCTCATGATTTGCTCCCCACTTGTCAAACCATCCGCTCCAGAACTCCGAACACATCAGCGGACTTTCAGGACGTACCTCCTTCAGTTTTGCAAACTGCTGGTCGATATTCGCACCTGTACCGAAGTTCATGGTCCAGATAAGGTCATCAAGTCCGTTGTTCAGGAAGTTTGACGACCAGTCGCATTGGAACAGCGTGACATCATTGCCGAAATTCTTGCGGAGCATGTCGCGGATTTCCGAAACATACTGCTTGTCGGTACCATATGAGCCATATTCGTTCTCAACCTGTACCATTATGATCGGTCCGCCATTGGATACAGTCAGATCTCCGACCTGTTCCGACACAGCTTTCTGAAATTTGTCAACACGTTCAAGAAAATACGGGTCAGACTCTCGCAGTCTGATGTCTTTCTTCTTCAACAGCCACCACGGAAGTCCTCCCATTTCCCATTCGGCGCAGACATACGGTCCCGGGCGAAGAATTACTTTCATGTCGTTTGCCTGACACAACTTTACAAACTCACGCAGATCGTTCTGCCCCGTGAAATCGAAATTGTCGGGCTTAGGCTCATGCGAGTTCCAGAACACATACAGACACACGGTGTTCATGCCGAGAGCCTTGCACATCTTTATGCGCTGTTCCCAATACTCCTTTGGAATACGCGGATAGTGCAATTCAGCCGCCTTTACAACAAACGGTTTCCCGTCGAGCAAGAATGTTCCGTCACCGGCCTCAAATTTCTCAGACGCCTGAATGGAAGTCTGCACTGACATAAGTATCAATATGAGAAATATTATAAATTTATTTTTCATAAGGGTATAAATTTGTAAGTCCAAATCCTGTTGTAAACGACATAGCTTATCATCAGATATTATGCCGTTTTTTTACTGATAGATTCTTACATAATCTATTTCATATCTCATGGGAAGAGCGTCGGTAGATATTTCTCCGCCATGGTCACCTCCTAATGCGAGGTCAAGCAATACATAATGAGGCTGACGCATAGGGTTTGAACCATTTCCGATTTTGCCATTGTAAGTATCCTCCAATGAAATTTCATTTATAAGTTCGTCATCAAGGAATATTCTCAGATAATCCTTATCCCAGTCCATACGCCAGATATGAAACTTAGAAGCCCAATCCGGGTCTTTTTTCAGGAAATTTTCGAAAGGAACAGTCTTGCTGTTCCATTTTGCATCGTTTGGCTTGTCTTTACCCCATGCGGCATTTGCGAGGATATGAGGTACGCCGTTTATCCGATAATACTCCATGACATCAATTTCTCCGTTTGAAGGCCACGGCATATTCTTACCTAAAGTCCATATAGCTGGCCATGCACCCGGAGCAACCGGGATGCGTGCGCGGACTTCCAATGAGCCATACTGGAACTCCTTCTTGCCACGTGTATTGACTGAAGCAGACGTATAGTCAATAGTAGAACGGGAATTGCGCCAGTCTTTTGCTTTTTCTCTATACAGGGGATTTGGTCTGTTCTCTTTGCGGGCCTCAAGCACGAGCAGACCATCCTTGCAATAGGCATTTTCGGTCTGATACCACTGGTCTTCATGATTCCGCACAAAACCTTTCTCATAATTCCAATAAAGAGTGTCTATCGGACCGTCATTATTGAACTCATCGCTCCATACGAGTTTTTTGCAAACAGATTCATCAGACTCCGCACCAATCGCCAACAATGGCGATTGGGACAGAGACAATGTTAATATTAGATGTATTAAAACAAGATGTCTCATTTTGAGAGTGATAATTTAATTATTGCCACTTTTTACCAATTTTCAGTTTGTCTCCGCTGAGATCTACTTCAAAAATCTGTGGAATACGAATGTAATTGCCGTGATCATTTCGATGGCTATGAACAGACATAAGCCAGCGTCCTGATAAATCCTTGAACAACATTCCATGCCCATGGTCGGGAGGAGTAACCGGATTCTCTTCCTGAATCCACGGACCATTGATAGTCCCGCTTTCCGAATATGCTACTCCCTGGGTATATACATCGTAAATCCAGCTTGTCCATATCATGCCGAGTCGTCCCGTGTCAGTACGGAATAACCAAGGGCCGTCTGTAACTCTGTTAGGCACTATTTTCCCGTCGATCTTCTCACGACTCCAAGGAGATGCACTTGCTTTGAAAAGGAGCTTTCCATCACCGATAGCTCCACTCAAATCATCTTTAAGAAGAATGCTTTCCATTGTTCCGTCCCAGTTGGAAATCCATTCTCCGCAATAAACCATATAAGGCTTTCCGTCGCTATCTGCCCAAAAGGTTCCGTCAAGCGTGGGACGATTCTCTGGCAAATAGTTTTCATCTGAAATCGGACGATATGGGCCCCATGGCACATCACTTACCAAAATATGGCTTGCGCGTCGGGGCAAATTCATGTTCTTAAATTTACCTGTTGAGATGTCATTGTTTGTGAATGTGGCAAAACAATAATACAATCCATTATATCGATGGAGTTCTGCCGCCCATATAGCCGGATCAGTACCCATCCACGATGTTGTGTCATGTTCAATCATCTTATAGGGCCCTGTCCATTTATCGAGATTTTCACTTACCCACAGTCTGCCGCCTGTTCCGGTCATATAATATTTTTGACTTTTTTCATCAGCCAATATGCAAGGGTCACTAAGACGTATTGAATCACGAGGCCAATCTAAACGAAAGCCGGGTAGCTTACGCTTTTCAAGACTGCTGAATGGATCTGTGGCTGAACCCCTTATTATTGGCCTGCCATCTTCGAAAGTCAGAGGGAGCCAGATATAGCGCGAATTTTCCAGGTCGGTCTTATTCCAGCGGTCAAAGATTGCCACATAGCAGTTCTCTTTACCGTAGACAGGTTGCACGTATGTGCTTTGTCCGTAAAATGTCTTGTCGGCATCCTTGCCAATACATGGGTTGCCGAGAGATGTCCATTCACCCATTATTGAATCAGAGACTGCTATTTCAGCCTCGTTAGGGTCCCAGCCCGTACAGCCGGATGACAGCATATAATATTTATCGTTATGTTTGAATACCGCCGGAGCCTCGCGTGATTCACCGATGAAACGACGCACATAATGACCGCTTGGCCGTAAATAGTCATCAGTAAGTTCATTTATATGTAGGGTCTGATTGTTTTCCGAAGAACTGAACTGGTATGCCTTACCATCATCGTCGACAAAGAGGGTCTGATCGCGGCTCATAGCATCGTTAGGCCGAAATGATCCGAGATAGGTAAAGGGACCTGTCGGCGAATCGCTGACAGCGACACCGGCCGCAGCCTTTCCGTAATCCGCACTGTCGACATGCGCCCACATCACAAATTTTCCTGTCCTGGCGTTATATATCACTTTCGGACGCTCCAGCACTTTCGACGGGTGCAAATCGTGGGAAGGGTCAGCCGGGACTGCCGGCAACACGATTCCCTCGAATGTCCAGTCTACCATATTCGGTGATGAATAGCAACTTATGCCTGTTACATCAGTACGGTAACACTCCCAAGTCGCCCAATCAGGCAGCACGGTCTTACCCGTTTTATACTCCCCGTACCAGTAATATTTACCGTCATGATACAGGATACCACCTCCATGGGCGTTGATTGGGTTTCCTGACGTATCGAGCCAGAGCTCGCCACGCACAATATCCCTCGCTTCCACTCCTGAGGCTGAAAGTATAAGAAATACCGCAAACGCAAGAAATCGTATGATAGTCATATTATGAGTTGATATATTCTGCTGATTTGATTATTGTTAAAAGAACAGGAATGTGTCACAAAACCTACACAGATGGTTGAGGATTGCAACACATTCCTATTTTTTGAGTAAGCCTATTTCAAGATTTTATTCTGTACGATCTTCGTCTGCAACAGCTTCTTCCCATGTCTCCCAGACTTTTACTGATGGGTTGTAGCCGTCATAGCCATAATTTTGTTTCAGTTGTCCTTTCTTATTGCCGACAATGGCACTGTTGGGAATAGGCCAGAACAGATTGTGTTTGTCCATAACATAATTCAGTGTACGGCCGTTGAAAGCGATGTTGAAACCACGGTTGTAGTATGAATGGTGCATGATTCGCTGATACCAGTAGCTACCGCCGTTGCGGTCTGTACCGTCCTGCTTGTCCCAGGTATCTTTGTCATAAACATTACCCCATTCATCAGGTATACCTGTCATTGCAAGTATCATGGATACACGTGTCAGCTCTACATTCCTGAATTCCTCCATCCAAAGTTCACGTCCACGCTCGTCCATGATATCACCGATATTGACAGTGGTGTATAACTGCGAGCATTTTGCTCTTTTGCGGACTTCGTTGACATCGGCAGCTGCACCGGTTGCATTGCCCTGATAAAGTTTGGCCTCGGCGCGGAGAAGATAGGTTTCAGCGAGTCGGAAAAGATACATGTTACCGTTACCGCCCTTGGTTACTCCGATTAAGCCATTGGATTTGGTATTCTGCTGATTCACGTAGTCGTTATAGTAATATTTATAGTGGGGAAAATCATACCAGCAGCGGATTGTATCCACACACAAAAGCGTTCCTTTCTTGATATTGCCTTCATCTTGCTCTGCATAAAGTTGAAGATGCTGGCCATGATATTTAGAATCCTTATTGTTATAGGTGAGATTCTCCATATTAATCCAGTTTCCAACATCAGAGTTGTGACGCAGGTCTTCTTTATCCTCAACCCCGTTTACAACCCACATTCCGTGCTGTGCGAACCAAGTCGGACGGAATACACCGATGCCACGACCTATTGCGCGCGCCCAGTCAAGAGTCTTAACGTAGTTACCATCTTCACGTGAGAGGTTTTTAATCGGCTGTTTACCATCGGGTGTCATGAAACGCTGAGTGGAGTTCTCGTTCCAGAAGGGACAGAAGATACGCATTGATTTGAATTCTACGAATGATTGTTCTGAAAGATTAGGCATACCGAGGATGCACTCCGTGTTGAAGGCGCCAATCTTATTTTCCGGACGATGAAGATCCCATATCACATTACGGGTAATTTTCCATGTCTGGCTCTCACCCTGCGATGTCGTGGTATTGGTTCCGAAAGGTTCATACATCAGCGACAATCCTGCGCCATCAATCAGAGAAGAGGCCATATTTTCCGCATCCTTGAATCGACCGGCTGCAAGATAATATTTGGTCAGCAGATGCCGGCAGGCTTCATTATTGACTGTGCCGTACATGGTAAGATCCTTCTGTTTAGGCACCCATTGGATAGCAAACTCCAAATCCTCAATCATCTTTTTGATGATTGCCTCTTTTTTGGTTGAATAATAATTCTCTTTTGGTACCGAGATTATTTTGGTAACCAGAGGCACATCACCGAACTGAAAAATCAGATTGTAGTAACGGTAGGCACGATGGAAATATGCGCGTCCGAGATAGTCGTTGCGCGTAGCCTCGTCGAGAGATGTCACTGAGGGGAGGTTAGACACAATAGCATTGGCATACTTGATGCCTGTATAAGCCTCGCCCCAAAAACCGCCCTGAATATAGCTGTTCTGCGTACCGTCAGAGGTCGGAGTCACACGGGTAGCGAAATTATCGTTCATTCCGTTGCCGGCATCGGTTTTTCCCCACACCATCATGTCGGAGAACATATAATCTGTTCCAATCGGAGAGTCCTGGTCACGCGAATTATACCATATATAATTGACGCGCAGATGGCGGTCGGTCATGGCCAGAGTTGCCTGCAGACCGGACTCAGTCGAGAATGTCTTACCCGGTTCAAAGAATGACAGCGGGTCGGGTTTGAGGAAGTCATCTGAACATGCTCCCGCAGCCAATGCAAGTGCGAGCAGACTCGCTATTTTTGATATATTGCTTAATGTTTTCATTTTGCTTCTGATTAAAGTGTTAATTGAACTCCGAAATTGAATGTACGGCGAGTGAAATTGTCGTTCTCGGGGTCATTATAAGGCCAATCGAAGGCCCATACAGCCACATTGTTGACACTGGCGCTGAAACGGAGTTTTTCTATTTGGAAACGTTTGGTGATATTCTGAGGCAGAGTGTAGCCTACCGAGATGTTGTCGAGGCGTACAAAGCCGGCATTAAATATGCGTCCGGGATTCTTGCCATCAGGACCTTTGGCTTCCCAGCGGCCATAGGTGTCAGACTGATTTTCGGGAGTCCAGTATTCACGGACAAACGAGTTGAAACCGTGGCTGAATTCCGAAGTGCCATTGATACCGTTGAGGTAATCGCCTGACTGACGCTTGTGACCGAACTTAGAATATAGCGAGAAGGCGATGTCAAGATTCTGCCATAAAGTGAACTGGTTACGCATGCTCAGGAAGAAAGGAGCATTTCTAACTCCGAGGAACACCTTGTCCTTATCGTTATAGACCGGAGTAACGCTTCCGTCAGCATTGACCTTGTCATCAGCAGTATAGGTGTTGGCTACTTTCGGATCGCCGGGACGCTGACCGTATTTGGCAGCCTCCTCATATTCGTCTGTACGCCATATTCCTGTCACCTTGTAATCCCAGATTTCTCCGATAGGCTGACCGATGAACCATCCGTTACCGGTATCGTCCATTTCCTTTTTGCCGATTACGTTGCCGTCGGCATCAAGAATATCTTCAGATTCATAATAGAGATGATTGATTCTATTTTTGTTGTAGGAGAATGTGAAGCTTGTGTTCCAGACAAACTTGTCGGTGATTATATTATCACTGTTAATTGTAAGTTCGACACCACGGTTGCTCACTTCGCCGAGATTTGTAGTAATGCTGCCGAAGCCGGAGAATCCGGGAAGTCGCTTACCCATAATCATATCGTGGGTTTTCTTGTCGTAGTAGTCGATGCTACCGCTTATACGGTAGTTGAGGAAAGCGAAATCAAGTCCGAAATTGAGAGCCTCGGTCTTTTCCCACTGAAGATTAGGATTGGCCAGACGGTCGTATGAAAGATATTTCATGTCTGTGAGCACTTCTCCTTTGGCGTTGAGATAGCCCATTGTAGCACCGGTACCGGAACCGAGATTAGCGAGAGCGAGGTATTCGTCTTCGAGAGAACGGTTGCCGTTCTTGCCCCATGAGGCGCGCAGCTTGCCGGAATCCATCCATTTCCACTGCCAGAATTTCTCTTTGGTGAAGTTCCACGCAAGAGCGAGAGAGGGGAATGTGGCATGAGGGTTGTTAAGACCGAAAGCTGAATAACCATCACGTCGGATCGATGCTGTCAGCATATACCGGTCGTCATAGGAGTAGAACAGGCGCCCCATAAGAGCGTCAGCACTCTGATGGGTATCTTTAGTATAGAATTTAGAGTCTACTTTGGTGGCGTTCTCTGTATTGTGGAAACCGAGTGCGTCAGTCGGGAGGATGTTGCGGGCCTCGATTCCATCACTCCAATATTTGCGCTCCTCCGCTTCCTGAACGAGAGTCACTACGAAGTGGTGTACCTTGGCGATTTCATAATCCCAGGTGATGATATTATTGAGTGACCAGTCGAAGTTCTTGGCCCATTTGCGATTGACACCGCGCGACGCCCTGCTCGCATCGGGCTTGTCGGCACTCAGGAACCAGCGATCCTGATGATACTGGTAACGGGGAGAGATGTTGAACTGATAAGTTAATCCATAGGGAAGGGTGACCTTGGCATTGAATATGGTGTTGAGCACCTGATAGCCTTTCTCGAGTTCCTGCCATTGTTTGTCCCAGTCATAGCTATAACCTCGTTTGCTCGACATTGACATGGGGTACTGGCGCAGAGTACCGTCTTCGTTGTATTTCGGTGCGAAGGGATTATTTTTCTGTGCGGCGCTGAAATCTGCTGTCTGGGAGTCATCCGTACGGTCCTGGAAGTTGACGTTACCACCGATTTCAAGCCAGTTTGTCACTTTGGCATTAATCTTCATGTTGGCACGGAAGGCTTTGTACTGGTCGCCTTTTACCACACCTTCATTATTCAGATAGCCGAAAGACAGATAGTAGTTTACATTTTCTGTGGCACCGGAAATACTTGCATTGTAGTCCTGATTGAAAGCAGTGCGGAAACAGTCATTCACCCAGTCGTAGGACTCTCCTCTGAGAAAAGCGGCGTAAGTATCGTCGTTGACATCCATACCAAGACGATGCGCATATATTTCGAGAGGCGACATATCAGCTGTGTTGGCATCATAGCCAAGCCACTGTTCCATGCTTATTCCGTATTTGCCAATGTTGTCCCAATGGTCGTAGTATCCCGGCATATCGCTGTAGCCACCGCCATGATAATAACCATAGGTGCCCGATTCCGCATCGTAGCCAAGAGTTCCGGCTTTAAGATAGTCCTCACGGAAACGCATATAATCGCCGGCACTCCACACTTCGCGTTTTTTTGCTTTCGTGCTGATGCCGAGATTTACGCCGAAATTAATGGTGGGTTTGCCGAGTTTGCCTTTTTTAGTAGTGACAATAATCACACCCGATGCCGCGCGTGCGCCATAGACAGCAGCGGCCGAAGCGTCCTTGAGGACGTCAATCTGCGCTATGTCGGCCGGATTGATTTCAGAGAGTTCGCCGTAGAAATCCATTCCGTCGAGAATGATGAGCGGAGAATTATGGTTGCCACCGGTGTATACCGAGTTCTGGCCGCGAAGTTGAAGCGAGCCGCCACCTTTGGCATCGTTGCTTATGCCCACGTCAAGGCCGGCGGTGCCTCGCAGAAGGTTCTGCACTGTTCCGGGGTTCTGATCGGCCAGTTTGTCGGGATTGATCTGTGATACGGCTCCGGTAAGGTCTTTCTTTCTCATAGTACCGTAACCGACAACAACTACTTCTTCAAGCATTTCAGAATTTTCTTGGAGGACAATCCGTACGTCATTCTGACCGTTTACAGTGAATTCATAGTTTTTACAACCTATGTAAGATACTGCGATGACATTGCCATTTTTTACCTTGATGGCAAAATTGCCGTCGATGTCGGTGGCGACTCCCTCCGACGTGCCTTTGACTACGACAGACGCACCGGTAAGAAGTTCGCCTGCCGAATCCTCAACTGTGCCTTTCAAAGTATAGCTTTGCTGGGCACTCAGGCTTGCTGTCCCCACTATCAGGGCCATAAGCCAGATTAGAAACCTTAATTTTTTCATGATAGTTATTAATAATAATTGGTTTTCATGATCAAAATGAACCACCGACAATCTTTTTCACCTTAAAAAATAACCCGTATCAGAAAGAACCTTAAAAATTACAATCTTATATATTATTTAACCCTTTTTATCTTGTTTTCTGTTGCAAACTTATAATATTTGCCTGAATATGTACTTGTTCCAATCAATCAAAATCATTTCCAAATCCGCCATATGCCATTTTTGAATGATTAAGACAGGCAGCATGACAGATTCCGACATGAAATATTCGCGAAACATTTACGATATTTGCAGTATGGTTAGCCTATGCTATATCCATGAAAACAAATTACCAAATCTCTACGATGAAAAAAGATTTATTACATATATTAATTATAGTACTTGCCGCACATCTGACATCGTTCGGCCGTAACATTACATCCTATGACGGAACCGCAGGCCTTTCCAACGGGTATGTCGTTTCATTTGCCCAGGATGGCGACGGATATGTATGGGTTGCAACCGAGGATGGGTTAAACAGATTTGATGGAAAGCGTTTCAAGACATTCAACCGCTTTAATTCAGGATTGAGTGGAAATGAATTCAATTCGATTGAGTTCAGTCCGGGATATCCCGATTCTCTGTGGATTGCAACTCAGCGTGACGGCCTCTGCGTCTATGACCGAACGACCGGACTTATAAAAAAGTCTCAGAACAACAAGTTAAGGTCGCCGGATATAACTGCAATTGTTCCGGCTTCCGATAAAGGATTGCTGCTCGCCCACTATCATTTCGGGATCCAGTATTATGACCCATCAACTTCCATTGTCCGAAATTATGATTATTCCACTATACCGGGTCTGCCAAGAGGAGCCTGGACAGTTGCTGATGCGAAAAATCATAACTCTATCTATGTGGGCCATACGAGAAACGGCTTCAGTGTGGTAGACACAGTAGCAAAGACATTTGTGAATTTTGACAGGCGAAATGGCCTACCGGGTGAAAGTGTCTATGCCATACTGGTAGAAGACAATGGCAACGTCTGGCTCGGAACGGATGCAGGAGCGGCATTGTATAGTCCCGCAACCTCCTCGATAGTACCTTTTGTTCATGATGAATCCAATCCGGGTTCAATTGGGGCGGGCCGTATACGGTCGATTATGCGTCTTGATAATGGCGAAATATGGTTTGCCACCTCTCAGGGTGGCGTATCGATACTTGATACAAATCTTTACGCATATTCCGATATCAGCAACGCCTCCTTTACGTCTATACCATCTGCGGGAAAGGCAGGGGGTACCTCAAGTGCCGACATACGCAGTCTGTTTCAGGATTCATTCGGAAATATCTGGATCGGCAATTATCGGTCAGGAATAGACATGATTGGGCATATTGACCCCATATTTTCCCGTATTGACTATCAGTATGAGAGTACTAATCGGATGACATATAAACCGGTGTGGAGTTGCACCTCATCGTCCGACGGCTCTTTGTGGTTTGGAGGTGACAATGAGTTTGTCAGGGTGAAAGATGGAAAATGCACAGCGTATCCTGTCCCTGTTTCCAATTCCAAAGGGCGGCCGGTAATAAGAGCCATCGCCATGTCTGAGAATGGACAGCTATGGATAGGGACGGATTACAGAGGAGTTTTGATTTTTGACGAAACAGGCCATTTTTCAGAAGTCAAGACTTCGTTTTCTGATGTCAGGACATTTCTTGAATACGATAATGGAGAAATGCTTATTGGCACTGCTTCGGGCATCTATATAAGTGATGGAGAAAAAACCACACGTCTTGATTCTATTAATGACAAGTTGAAAGATCAGGTAATTCAGGATATGGCTTATGATTCCAAAGGCAATCTTTGGGTCGGTACTTTTGGTAAAGGTGTGGCTGTATTTGGACCGGATTTGAAATTGTTGGCGAATCTTGATGTGTCAAATGGCTTCCCTTCAAATGCAATCAATTCTATCAGATGTGATTCCGGAGGGCGTATGTGGATTGCCACACGCAACGGCATTGTCATGTTTCCGACTCCGGAGAATGTCTCGGATTTCTCCACCCTCGTTCCGTTAGACAGTATAGGGATTACCCATGTGAAATCCATTGAGGAGGATAAGGCACATAATATCTGGCTCAGTACAAACAAAGGTCTTGTCAGGATCGACGGTGAGAATCTGAAGGTTTCGTTATATTCGGATTCAAACGAGCTTGCTTCAGTTTCTTTTATGGAAAATGCTTCTCTCGTAGACGATTCCGGGCGTATCTATTTCGCCTCCTCCAACGGCGTTTTCTGCATAAATCCGGCAACTGTTGGAAAAGAGAAGCCGGTAATACCTGTAAAAGTCACAGATGTAATAGTATACACTCACGATAATGAAGGAAACGAAATAAAGGAGTCGGTAATTCCGTCAGATGGGAATGTCTGTCTGACTTATGATTCAAATACATTCACAATAAATTTCAATATCCTCGACCCTTCTGTTTCGCAATATGTTGATCTGGCATATCGCCTAAACGGATTAGGCGACGTATGGATAGAAGCGAATGGAGATGCAACGGCTATGTACCGCAATATTCCACCGGGAGACTATGAATTTCAAGTGAAGCAAAAGCAGAAAGGCTTTGACTGGTCATCACCTGTCACTGTGGTAAAAATCCATATTGCTCCACCCATATGGCTGACATGGTGGGCCAAGACAATATATTTTCTCCTCGGAGTTGTATTTCTTGCTGTGGTTGCCTGGTATTATAAGCGCAGAGTGTCACTGAAACAGCAACTTGAGACAGAAAGGGTAAACAGCCGTAACCGTCAGGAGCTTAATGAGGAACGGTTGCGTTTCTACACTAATATAACGCATGAGTTGCGTACTCCCCTCACTCTGATAATGGGGCCGTTGGAAGACCTTGTAGGAGATCCGTCTCTTCCGGCAAGGTATTCTTACAAGCTTCAGACCATACGCGACAGTTCCACTACCCTGCTCAATCTCATTAACGATATACTCGATTTTCGGAAAACGGAGACTCAAAACCGTCAGCTTATAGTCAAACGGGGAGATATTTCCAACCTACTGCTGGAAATCGGTCTGCGTTACAAGGAACTGAACAGGAATCCTGACAGAACCTTCATACTCGACATCGAGCGTGGTGGCCCAATGCTCTACTATGATGCCGGCATGCTGACAACCATATTAAACAATCTGCTCAGTAATGCTATGAAATATACCGTGGCAGGTTCCATTACATTATCTTATCACACCGTCACCGCTGACGGTATCCGGAAATCGGTTATAAAAGTCAGCGATACCGGCTATGGTATTTCCCGTAAAAATCTTGAACATATTTTTGAACGGTATTATCAGGAAAACGGGGAACATCAGGCTTCCGGCACTGGCATCGGTCTTGCTTTGGTAAAGAGTCTTGCCGATATCCACAATGCCGATATCAAGGTGGAATCCGAACCGGGCAAAGGTTCTACGTTTACACTCACACTACTGACTGACAACATATATCCTGATGCAATACATACTCCTGAAACAGAATTGAAAGCCGCGCAGAAGAACCTCCCGGAACCGGAAGATACCGGAGACGAGCCTAAGTCAGAGCGGCGGATAAAACTTCTTGTGGTGGAGGATAATGATGACATTCGTGAGTATATCCGTCAGGCACTTGTGGATGAATTTGATGTCCTTGTTGCCCGTAATGGCATCGAAGGCCTGAAAGTCGTTCACGATGAAGATGTCGATATGGTCATCAGTGATATCATGATGCCTGAAATGGACGGAATATCAATGTGCCGCAGTATTAAAGGTGACCTGCTCACGAGCCATATTCCGGTTATATTGCTGACAGCAAAAGATTCAATTCTTGATCGGGAAGAAGGATATGAATCCGGAGCAGATTCCTATCTGACCAAACCGTTCAGTGCCCGCCTGCTACGAAGTCGCATTTATTCAATCCTTAGAATACGCCGCAAAATCGCGGCTCAGTTTATGGCAAAAGATACACCACACAATAATGACGGAGACCGGCAGCATGATTCTGGCTCTGTCGGGAATACTGATTCAGCTGTCGAGAAGGCCATTTCGCCTATTGACCGTCAGTTCATGGAGAAAATCAGACAGATTGTCTTTGATAATATGACTGTCGAGGAACTCGGAGTGTCGTTTATCGCCGACAAAATGTGTATGTCGAATTCTTCGTTATACCGCAAAATCAATGCTTTAGTCGGTGTATCCCCGAATGAGTACATCCGTCACGTCCGACTGTCACTCGCTACCTCTCTTCTGGAGGAAGGAGTGCTGTCAGTCACTGAGATAGCGGAACGCACAGGGTTCGGAAGTCTTTCATCATTTGCGAAAGCGTTCAAAAAAGTATATGGGATGACGGCTACCGACTATGTGGCGTCACTCAAAAAATAAACATACACAAGCAATTATTCCGAAATTCTAATTATAAATCAAGGTATAAAAGATGAAAAAATCAATAATTCTGCTATCTATAACTGTCGCGCTGCAGGTTTCAGCCTCGACAGGGATGCCTCTTGTTAAGGGGGAGACTTTCCGGGACAGCGAGGGTAAACATATAAATGCCCACGGAGGCGGAATAATGGAGAAAGATGGTACATACTATTGGTATGGAGAACATCGTGGTGACGGCACTCCGGGGTCAGGTCAAAAAGGAGTAACCTGCTATTCGTCTACTGACCTGCATTCATGGGATAATCATGGCATTGTATTATCGGTAGTAACGACTCCGGGGCATATGCTCGAACAGGGATGTACCATAGAGCGCCCGAAAGTTATATACTGTCCCGCAACAGGCAAATATGTGATGTGGTTTCATCATGAGCTCAAAGGGCGCGGCTATGGAGCCGCATTCGCCGGTGTCGCAACGTCTGACACTCCTTATGGCCCGTTTGAATATGTTTCATCTTCGCGTGTCAATCCCGGATGGTTCCCGGTCAATCTCAGTAAAGAGGATCAGGAAGAGAAATGGGATAAGAATCTCGAATGGTGGACTCCCGAGTGGAGGGCGCAGATAGTAAAAGGCAGTTTTGTCAAACGAGACCTTTACAGCGGACAGATGGCCCGAGACATGACTCTGTTTGTCGATGATGACGGCAAGGCTTATCACATATACTCCTCCGAAGACAATCTGACCCTCCAGATTGCCGAACTCGATTCTACCTTTACATCTCATACCGGCAAATATATCCGTTTGTTTCCAGGCGGTCATAACGAAGCTCCTGCCTTGTTTAAGCATGATGGCAAATACTGGATGATTACGTCGGGATGTACGGGCTGGGCTCCGAATGAAGCCCGTCTGATGACAGCCGACAATATCATGGGAGAGTGGAAGCAGCTTCCTAATCCTTGTCGTGGCAAAGGTGCAAAAACCACGTTTGATTCGCAGAGTACCTATGTCATGAAAATCGGAGAAGACTATACTTTTATGGCAGACCGATGGAATCCCAAAAATCTCGCCGACTCGCGTCACCTATGGTTACCGATAAAATTTGATAACAACGGTGTCCCGTATATAGATTCTCCGGAACAATAGAATTTTTTAATAACGATAGCATATTATCATGAAAAAATCATTCATCACGTTTTTCGCATTGGCTATGGCATCTATCCCCGTGATGCTATATGCTTCCCCTACAAAAGAGTCAAAATCCGTACGCGACATAATCACGAAAGTCAACAACTACTGGCAGGCATCCAATCCTGCCGAGAGCCGTTCATTCTGGGACAATGCCGCTTATCATACAGGAAACATGGAGGCTTATTTCCTGACGGGAAATGAATACTGGCTTGAATACTCGCAAAAATGGGCTGAGCATAATGAATGGATGGGAGCCAAAGGCAATGACCGTTCAAAATGGAAATATAATTATGGCGAAACCGACGACCACGTGCTTTTCGGTGACTGGCAGATATGTTTCCAGACCTATGCCGACCTTTACCGCATACTTCCCGACGACCGCCGAATAAAAAGAGCCAGAGAGGTTATGGAATATGAAATGTCGACCCCGCACAACGATTACTGGTGGTGGGCTGACGGCCTATATATGGTGATGCCGGTTATGACAAAAATGCACAAACTGACGGGCAATACGAAATATCTTGACAAACTTTACGAATATGTACTTGTCAGCGACAGCATCATGTATGATGCCGAAGAAGGTCTGTATTACCGGGATGGCAAATATGTCTATCCCAAACATAAAAGTGCAAATAGTAAAAAGGATTTCTGGGCCCGGGGCGACGGCTGGGTGTTGGCCGGACTTGCAAAGGTGTTGAAAGACCTTCCAGCCGACTACAGACACCGTGATTTTTTCGAGAACAAGTTTACACGTATGGCAGACGCCGTAGTGAAACTCCAGCGTCCCGAAGGATACTGGTCACGCTCCATGATGGACGAAGAGCATGCTCCCGGTTATGAAACAAGCGGAACGGCCTTTTTTACTTATGGACTCCTGTGGGGTGTGAACAACGGTTATCTTAAGGATGCAAAATATATCGATGCGGCAAAAAAAGGATGGGATTACCTCTCACGCATTGCCCTTCAGAAAAACGGTTCAGTCGGCTATGTGCAGCCGATAGGCGAAAAGGCTATACCGGGGCAGGTCGTAAACAAAGAATCGACCTCCAATTTTGGTACCGGTGCGTTTCTTCTTGCTGCCTGTGAATATGTACGCTATCTTGAAAAGAGCCATAACGATGACCGTGCCTATTGGGTAGATCTGGCCTATTCGATGGCGGCCCCGGTACTCAGCAATATGGCGGAAGGCAATCTGCAAAAGAATATGCTTGTGGAAGTGAGTCCGAACTGGGACGGTCGTGATAAGAAAGTGACCTATATGGAAACATTCGGACGACTCATGGCCGGGATAGCTCCTTGGCTTTCTCTCCCCGACGATGATACCGAAGAGGGGCTCAGGCGTAAGCAGCTTCGTGAATGGGCTTTGAAGAGTTATGCTAACGCTGTGGATCCGGACAGCCCTGATTATTTGCTATGGCGTGGCCACGGGCAGGCTCTTGTCGATGCCGCTTATGTAGCTGAATCATTCCTGCGTGCTTATGATGCTTTATGGATGCCGCTCGATGATATCACCAAGCAGCGTTATGTCGAGGAGTTCAGCCAGTTACGCCGGGTCGATCCTCCTTACACCAATTGGCTCCTTTTCTCATCAACTATCGAAAGTTTTCTTGCCAAAGCCGGTGCGCAATGTGACGAATATCGAGTAAATTCGGCTATCCGCAAAGTTGAGGAATGGTATGTGGGCGACGGATGGTATGCCGACGGTCCAAGCTTTGCTTTTGACTATTACAGCAGCTATGTGTTCCACCCGATGTATCTTGAAACTCTCAAAACCATGAAAGAGAGCGGACGCTACACACGCATACACTATGGTCAATATTACAACCGTGCACTTAAACGTGCCCGAAAATTCAGCATCGTGCTTGAGCGACTGATTTCACCTGAGGGGACATTCCCTGTATTCGGGCGTTCTATTCCTTACCGTATGGCGACGATGCAGCCGCTCGCTATGATGGCGTGGTATGAGGAGTTGCCTCAAGGCCTGACTAACGGACAGGTAAGGTCTGCGCTTACTGCCGTGATGCACCGGATGTTTGACGGTAAGGAGAATTTCAACGAAAAGGGTTATCTTACCATCGGTTTTGCCGGCCGCCAGCCCAATGTCGCCGATTGGTACACAAACAATGGTTCACTCTACATGACTTCACTCTCCTTCCTCCCGCTGGGCCTTCCCGCCACACATCCGTTCTGGACTGATGCTCCTCTGGCATGGACATCTAAAAAGGCATGGGACGGTAAATCTTTCCCAAAAGACCATCATTGGGGTGATGACATAAGGACACGAGACCTTTTCTGATTATTTTGCAATGAGACAAATCTATTCTCTCATATTATTCCTGACTGTTTCCCTGTGCCTCAGCTTCGAGGTACAGGGGGCAGTAGCAGGTAGCCGTTTGTCAAGAGTTGCCGATGGATACAGTGCCACGTCAGTGAACACTGCCGTGTTTCGTGCCAACTCCATCACATCGCATGGAGACACCCAGTACTGCTGTTTCTACAATCCCGAAGGCTATGTCACAGTAGCGCGTCGGAAACTCGGCACAGACTCATGGGAAGTCCGACAGACACAATATAAAGGAAATGTGTCCGATGCCCACAATATAATCTCAATGGCAGTGGATGGCGAGGGATACCTTCACCTGTCGTTTGACCACCACGGTCATCCCCTCAGGTATTGCCGGAGCATTGCACCTGACACTCTTGCGTTTGGCAATCTTGAACCTATGATTGGAGTCGGGGAAGAAGATGTCACCTATCCGGAATTTCACAATCTTGCCGACGGCAACCTCATTTTTGTATACCGTTCCGGTGCATCAGGCAAGGGAAATATGGTGATGAATCGTTATGATAACACCACCCGGAAATGGGAACGCATACATGATGTACTTATCGATGGAGAAGGAAAGCGTAACGCTTACTGGCAGCTTTCTACTGATTCTAAAGGAACTATTCATCTTTCATGGGTATGGCGCGAGACATGGCTGGTGGAAACCAATCATGATTTATGCTATGCCCGTTCGGATGACGGAGGAAAGACATGGAAACGGAGTGACGGCTCTGTTTACTCACTTCCGATTACGATAGATAATGCGGAAATTGCATGGCATATCCCGCAGAACTCCGAATTAATCAATCAGACATCAATGACAGCCGACGACAACGGCAACCCTTTCATTGCAACTTACTGGCGCGAGGCAGGCGATTCAGTTCCCCAATATCGGCTTGTCAGTCATGACGGCAAAGGATGGAAGATGGAAATTGTAGGACATCGGCATAGTCCGTTCTCTCTGTCAGGAGGAGGTACGAAAATGATTCCAATATCACGTCCGCAGGTAGTGAGCGACGGGAATATAATCTACTATGTATTCCGCGATGCGGAGAGAGGAAGCAAAGTATCAGTGGCAACACGACCGACAGACGGGAAGCGATGGGCTGTTATGGATATTACTGATTTCAGCGTTGATGCCTGGGAACCGACATTTGATAAAAATTACTGGCGCGATACTAAACGGTTGATTCTTTTTGTGCAAAAAAACTCTCAGGGAGATGGCGAGAAAGTAGTGGCATCGGAGCCTGCGCCCGTATATGCACTTGAGGTGATGACTACGCTCGCTGATGTCAGAATTAAAAATAAATATCTGTTCCCGCGAAATGGCGAGATGGTGGAAATTCCTGATGTATATGGCACAGATGTCTGTCTTACAGATGATTCAGGAATGGAGATTCCGATACAACGTACTTATGATGGAAAAATCATTTTTCAAGTCGATATGGAGGCTGGAGCAGAACGCATTTTCAGACTCTGTAAAGGGAAAGCAACCGAATATCCGCCCATAGTTTACGGGCGGCTTTTTCCGGAGCGTGCCGACGATATGACATGGGAAAATGACAGATGTGCATACCGCGCCTACGGGCCCGCACTTCAACGTAGCGGTGAACGGGCCTTCGGTTATGATATATGGACTAAATCCGTGACCCATCCGGTCATTGAACAACGCTATGCTGACCACATGAAAGGTAAATCTTTTCACGTTGACCATGGCGAAGGAATGGACGTATATTCCGTAGGCCCGACACTTGGCGCAGGAACCGCCGCGATTATCGGGACTGACGGACAGCCGGTATATCCTTGGTGTTTTGAACACTACAAAATACTCGATAAAGGCCCGCTGCGTTTTACAGTTCAGCTCGATTATCCCGATCAGCAGCGTATCATAAGCCTTGATGCAGGGTCATATTTCAACAGAACAATCGTGAACTTCAGAAATACAGATGTCTCCGATACTGTCGCGGCGGGAATTGTTCTCCACCATCCTCTTTCCGTCGAATCCATCGCCGAGCCATCCTCCTTGCCCGCTTTTTTTGCCACCGGTGCAGGCATAACAATGGCAGGATACGCAGATCCAACCGATAATCCCGCAGGTGACAATGGCGATATATTTGTAGGTATTTTAGTCCCCGATGCTGATGCGACTACCGAAATCCTTCCATTTCCGAAACCAATCGGACAGGCAAGCGGCCATATCCTTGTCAAATCGTCCCATACTTCCGACCGGTCGTACACTTATTATTGGGGCGCAGGCTGGAGCAAGGGCGGCATTAACGGACTTGATGACTGGAAGCGGATTATTGCTAAATTTGCAAAAACCGTATCATCACCTCTTGAAATAACAATAACTAATAACAACTAAAACATGAAAATATCAGGCATATCAAATATAATACTTCCATTTGGCATAGGGCTTCTCGCATCCTGCTCCTTTATGACGGTTCATGCGCAGACCGACAACGCTAACGGAGGCTATATATTTACCTATTTTGAAGGAACCGGACCGGGGCATCTTCAGGAACATCTGCGTTTTGCAGTAAGCGACGACGGTTTCAACTGGAAAGCTCTCAATCATAATAGTCCGATAATAAACTCCGATACAATCTCAATTACAGGCGGAATCCGCGACCCTCATATACTCCGCGGTGATGACGGTAAAACATTTTATATCGTAGCTACGGATATGAACACAATCCGTGACGGCTGGGGGGCTAATCCGGGTATCGTGATGATGAAGTCAGACGATCTTATCAACTGGTCTCATGCTGTTGTGAATCTTCCGAAGGATTATGCCCGTAAATTTTCCGATGCTTACTGGGTATGGGCTCCTCAGACCATTTATGATCCCGAAGTCAAAAAATATATGGTATATTTCACACTTCGCAGAAATAACCGGGATAAGGGACTTGTGACATATTATGCTTACGCCAACAAAGATTTCACGGGATTTGAGAGCGAACCGAAAGTACTCTTCCGGGCTAAAGACGGATGTATCGACAACGATATCGTGAAAGGTCCCGACGGGAAGTGGCACATGTTCTTCAAGGGCAATACCAAGGACAAGGACGGCAAGGAGATAAAGAACGGCATCAAACAGGCTGTGGCAACTCACCTCCGCGGGCCCTGGAAAGAATCATTTGACTATATCGATACATACGCCGGAAAGACTCCGGTAGAAGGATCCGGCATTTTCAAATTGAACAACAGTGATGAATATGTCCTGATGTATGACCTTTACACCTCCGGGAAGTATGAATATCAGACATCAACGGATCTTGTGAACTTCACTAAGGAACCAAAGTCTTTCACTAAGGATTTTTCGCCCCGACACGGTTCCGTGATTTCCATAACAGCAGATGAACTTGCGCGATTGAACCGCAAGTGGGGGGAGAATTCAAGTTTCTCTTTCAGATATGAAGGAAATCCGCTGATCCGTCACAAACATACAGCCGACCCTGCCACAATGGTTGTCGGAGATACGCTCTGGCTTTTTACAGGATATGACGAGCCGGGGAACAAATCAGGTTATCACATGCCGAATTGGTGTGCTTTCTCCACCACCGACATGATCAATTGGACAGAGCATCCAATCCCTGTCTATGCCGATGATTTCAAATGGAATGATGCCCATGTATCATTTGCGGGACACCCGGTCAAAGGATCTGATGGCAAGTATTATTTCTACTCATCGACAAACTGGTGCGGTATAGGTGTGGCGCAGGCAGATCGCCCGGAAGGGCCATATAAGGATATTCTCGGTAAGCCGTTACTTACGAGCAAGGATTGCAAAGGAACCACACATAGTTGGGCTTGTATTGACCCGGTTGTGTTTATTGACGACGATGGCCAACCCTACATCTTTTGGGGAAACGGAAAATGCTACTATGCACGCCTGAATAAAAACATGAAAGAAATCGACGGTGAAATACATCCTCTGAACCTGAAGGATTTTACAGAAGCTCCGTATGTCCACAAGGCCAACGGCAAATATTATCTCACCTATGCCGCGCAATGGCCTGAAAAGATAGCGTATGCCATGGCCGACAGCATTACAGGGCCCTGGGAATATATGGGCATCATCTCGGAAATTGCCGGCAATAGCAACACAACACATCCCGCAATAGTGAATTTCAAAGGACGCGACTGGTTCTTCTCTCACATCGGCGGTCTCGGAGGTGGAAGCGGTTCTCGGTCAGTGATAATAGAACCACTGTATTATAACTCCGACGGGACAATCAGAACTATTCCGGCATCCGCAGCCGGAGCATCAACCGACTATTCCGCGCTCGACAACCGGCACAATCCGATTCTTCCGGAATTTCATGCAGATCCGGAGATTATATATTCCGGGAAAACCGGCAAATACTATATCTATTCCACTACCGACGGCACTCCCGGTTGGGGCGGTCATTATTTCAAAGTGTTCTCATCAGGTAACCTTGCAGACTGGACAGACGAGGGAATTGCGTTGGATTTAAAAGGTTCGCAGGTCGGATGGTCTACCGGCAACGCCTGGGCACCCGCTATTATAGAGCGTAAATATGAGGATGGCTCCTACAAATATTTTCTTTACTACAGCGGCCATTCGCCTGAACTCAACAGAAAGGCAATAGGTGTCGCCATAGCAGACGATCCCGCCGGTCCCTTCTATGATTTCGGAAAGCCTATCGTTACTGACAGTCCTGCAGGACACGGCCAACAGATTGATGTGGATGTTTTCCGAGACCCTGTTTCAGGTAAATATTATCTCTACTGGGGCAACGGCTATATGGCAGGTGCGGAACTGAATGATGACATGACCTCGATTAAAGGAAACACTGTAACCGTCATGACTCCGGAGGGAGGTACTCTTCAGGATTACGCCTACAGAGAAGCCCCTTATGTCTTTTACCGGGATGGACGTTATTATTTCCTATGGTCGGTAGATGATACAGGCTCGCCGAACTACCATATAGCTTACGGCACAGCCGACACTCCTTTAGGAACTGTCAAAGTCTCTGTAAATCCTGTTATCCTATGTCAGAATCCGAAGAAAGAAATTTATGGTACCGGACACTGCTCAGTAATAAACATCCCCGGTACTGATGAATGGCGCATAGTCTATCACCGTATCAACAAACACTTTCTGAAAGATAAACCGGGCATCCACCGCCAGGTCTGCATCGACCGCATGAATTTCCGTCCCGACGGCACAATCGGGAAAATCTACCCGACAGAATAGACAGTAAAGGAAACTTGTTTAGAGCGTTCATTTCGATCCGTCGGAAGCATTCGTTTTCCTGATTTTTATGTCGGAAGATATCCGTTGCCATCTCCGTTTTTTATTTCCATGAATCAAAGGATCGATTTTTACCGAACCTTTGATTCATGGACTTTTTAGAAACAATAATTGGACTGAATAGAAAAATAAAAAACTTCAACAATGTTTAATTTTGCAGAATAATCAATCGTTTTGTTTTATGGAATATAGACAATTAGGAAACTCCGGCCTGATGGTGTCGGCTATGTCGCTGGGCACAATGACCTTTGGTGTCAAAAACAAGTTTGCTGAGGTCGGCACTGTCGGAGTGGACGAGGCCCGCGAGGAGGAATACGAGCTGCTTCCCATCGGAGCGGATCAGCGACTCGGCGCCTTAATATGGAGTCCTCTTGCCGGCGGCCTCCTGTCCGGCATATACAGCCGCGACAACATCAGGAACGTAAAAGGTCGTTTTGCCAACGGATGGGATGAGTCTCCAGTAGAAGAGTCCGAACGACTGAATACGGTGAGCCGCCCGCAACTGCTGTATCCCTACTGGCATCAGTCGCGTTTCATACGCAGCCGTATGGGAACTGCCGACCATATATTGTTGGATTCATATTGATAAGCCGTCATGAAAAGGACTGTTCTATCCATATTCGCGCTCTTTCTCGTTACATCCGCTCTGGCGCAGGGACTCTCAACGACCCCGAATCAACCTATCGGTGAAGGAAAAGGTATTTTCCCCGGACGTGTGGTTTGGGCGATGGATTCTGAGGTTGCGAAATGGGATGGCGCCACGGGGAGATGGTGGGATGAAGAAAACATCGACCTGCCGCTTCTTGAAGCCATGTATGAAAACTCAATCTGCGCTCTGACCGGCACGCACAGTGTCAAGAAGGCATGGAGACAGATTTTCAAGTATCACAACAAGACAAATGGAAGAGGAAACCGAGGTTACAGAGACGGCGAGACAATCGCAGTGAAAATCAATCTCAACAACACTTTCGGGACAGACGATAATGACAATGACATCGACCAGTCGCCACAGGCAACTATAGCTCTGTTACGTCAGCTGACCGAGAAAGCCGGAGTGCCTCAGAACTGTATAGTAATATATGACGCCACCATAGGCTGGAAGCCCCGAGCCATCCCTGACCGACTCTATAAACCCATCCACAAACTTTTCCCGAAAGTAAGATGGATGAGTGCGGAAGGTTCGGAGGGTGTGGAGCCGGCCAATTGGGTCGGCAACGCCATCTCATACACCGATTCAACCGTCAAATTAGGCACGGTGCTGCCTCGGGCCGTGGTAGATGCCGACTACCTGATAAACGCAGCTCTTCTGAAAGGCCACGAGATAACCGGAGTGACACTGTGCGCAAAGAATCATTTCGGCTCCATTCCATTTCCTGCAAAAATGCACGGCTCGACAACCGTCAGTCAGATGAAAGGCCGGGAAGGTGATTACAGCGCGTACGTCGACCTTATGGGTTCTCCAAACCTCGGCAAAAAGACTCTCCTTTATATAGTCGACGGTCTCTATGGAATGCAGACCAACGTAGGAGCGCCGGATCCAGACCGCGACAAATGGGAAACTCTCGGCAATCAATGGAGTTCGAGTCTTTTCATGTCGCTCGACCCCGTCGCCATAGAGAGTGTCTGTCTTGACTTTCTTTATGCCGAATTCGGCAACGAACTCGGGTTCAGCGGCGCACCGCAGTTTCCCAAAGGGTCAAGCCAAAATTGCGACAACTACCTGAAAGAAGCCGCCAGAGGAAAGAACGGACGCTTGGGTGACTACCGCCCCAATGGAGTGAAGACAGGCAGCCTCGGTGTATTCGAGCATTGGAACAACTGCCGCGACCGTCAGTATAGCCGCAATCTTGGCAAAAACGAGGGCATAGAATTGATTACAACAGAATAAACTGTCAATACACATGAAGACATTTCTTAAGTTCTCGCTGCTTCTTGCAGCATTACTGCCATGGCATGCATCGGCAAAGGAAGAGAACAAAACCACAGATACCGAGAATGATGCCTATCTGTTCGTGTTCCATCAGGATCCCACAAGCAGCCTGTATATGGCTACCAGCCGCGACGGATACACGTTTACGGCTCTCAACGACGGTCGGCCGGTGATGTCCGGCGATACTCTCGCCACGCAACACGGCATCCGCGACCCGCATATTTACCGAGGGCCGGACGGTGCTTTCTATCTTGCCATGACCGACCTGAACCTCCGCGGCAAGGAAATGGGATTCCGCGACACAAAGTGGGAGCGGGATCAGAACCAGTATGGCTGGGGCAACAACCATGGCTTCATTCTGATGAAGTCCTACGACCTCATAAACTGGACCAAAAGTGTGGCGCATATCGACAAGATGTTCCCGGGCCTCGATGTAGGCTGCACATGGGCACCGGAAACAATCTATGATCCCGAGGCTAAAAAGATGATGGTATACTTCACCATGCGTCTCGGCAATGGAAAGACAAAACTGTATTACAGCTATACGGACAATGATTTTACCAGACTTGTCCCCAAGCCAAAAGAACTTTTCAAATATCCGAATCCTAAAGTGCAGATTCTTGATGCCGACATCTCCCGGATGCCGGACGGCCGTTATTGCCTGATGTATGTGGCACAGGAACAACCCGGCGGAATAAAGATGGCGTTTTCCGATAAGATAAACCGAGGCTATAAGTATTCAGATCAATGGGCGGATGCCGAGCCTGGCGCATGCGAAGCCCCCAACGTGTGGAAGCGTCATGGTCAGGACAAATGGGTGCTTATGTACGACATATTCAGCATCAATCCCCACAACTTCGGTTTTGTCGAAACCTCCGATTTCAAGACGTTCAAGGATTTGGGCCATTTCAATGAAGGACCGATGAAAACCACTAACTTCACATCGCCCAAGCATGGCGCGGTTATCACTATCACTAAAGATCAGGCTGATAAACTCGAGAAATACTGGGCCGACAAAGTCAGTGTAGATGTAGATCTTACCAAACCTATCGAGCCGATGAAGCCTCTCTGGGCATGGTTCGGATACGACGAGCCAAATTATACCTATATGAAAGACGGGAAAAGACTTCTTACGGAGATTTCCCGTCTAAGTCCGGTACCGGTAAATGTCCGTGCCCACAACCTGCTCACTACCGGCGATGGCGAGGCCGCTCTAAAATGGGGTTCCACAAATATCTACACCGAGGACAAGAAAGGACGTGCTGTATATCAATGGAACATAATCGACAGTATTTTCGACACATACGTAAAACGCGGCATGCGGCCGTTGGTACAGATCGGATTCACCCCGGAGGCTCTGTCAACTAACCCCCTGCCCTATCGCCACCACTGGACTCCGGATGCTAAATACGAAGAGATATTCACGGGATGGGCCTATCCTCCGAATGATTACGACAAATGGAGGGAACTCGTCTATCAATGGGCACTCCACTGCAAGGAGAGATATGGCGAAGACGAGGTCTCAAAATGGTATTGGGAAGTCTGGAATGAGCCGAACGGCTACCTGAGAGGAAGTTTTGAGGATTACTGTAAAATCTACGATTATGCCGCAGATGGGCTTTTGAAGGCACTTCCGGACGCCGTAATAGGCGGTCCGCATTCCACTGGCCCCGGAGGCAAGGGTGCACGTGAATATTTGCGAAAATTTCTTCAGCATTGCATAGACGGAACCAATTACGCCACCGGCGGAAAAGGAGCTCCTTTAGGATACATCGGGTTCCATGCCAAAGGAAGCCCGCGCCTTGACGGCAAAACCGTAGTTATGAGGTTAGGATCACAACTCAATGATGTAGATGCGGGATTGAGACTTATAAGTGAATTCCCCGAATTAAAAGGACTTCCTGTCATTGTCGGAGAATTCGATCCCGAGGGATGCGCGGCATGTTCATCTGAATACACACCCCAGTATAACTACCGGAATGGAACGATGTATTCAAGCACGGTGGCAGATTCATATGCCCGACTATACGAACTTGCCCGCAAATATGACTCCAATCTCGTAGGGGCTGTGACATGGGCTTTCGAGTTTGAAGACCAGCCTTGGTTTGCCGGCTTCCGCGATCTGTCGACAAACGGAGTTGTCAAGCCGGTTCTCAATGTGTTCAGAATGTTCGGACAGATGGGAGGCAATCTGGTTGAGGCTTCATCTACAGGAATGATTCCGGTAGACTCTATTGTCAGGAATAGCGTCAGGAATATGCCGGATGTAGGTGTCCTCGCCTCGCGCGACGGCAAAAACGCATCTGTCCTTCTCTGGAACTATCATGACGTGAACAACACGGATGTGACTCCCGCCGATATAGACTTGAAAGTAAATGTCGGCAATAACACAAAGCGAGTATTGGTGAGCCGGTATTGTGTTGACGACAGCCATAGCAATTCTTACTCGAAATGGGTTGCCATGGGATGTCCTCAGAATCCGGATGACATGCAGCTGAGAGAACTGCAGCGGGCCGGAGACTTGGAAATGATTGGCTCTCCGGAATGGAAAACTGTGGATCGTGGCACCGTCAAAGACCGTATCGTGCTGCCAAGGCAAGGTGTCGTGCTTCTGAAAATGGAACTCAGGTGATGTGTTTGCCGGATTTTCGTTATCTTTGAGAATTCAAATGAGAATCGACATGGCACACGCCGGTAAGGAAATACATCAGAATTATCTCAATACGTTCTACCGTTGCATAACGGAGTCGAAGATGATCTGCCACGACATGGTGGAAGAACATAAAATCGTATACATCATGTCGGGCAGGCTCACCTTGCGTTGTGGCAGCCGTAAAGTGGATGTGGAAAACGGACAAGCCGTATTCGTACGACGCAATCACCTTGTGAAAGAGTATAAGCAACCGGGTGAGGACGGAGAACCTTTCAAGGGACTCTTCTTCCATCTGAACACTTACGACCTTAGAGATATGGAGGAGAGGATAGAGATTCCTATCGTCAGGGCTGACGAGTCGTTGAAACGGGAACTTGCCGTCACACTTTCATCACATCCTTTCCTCAAGGGACTGTTCATGTCGCTTGACCAGTATTTCTCGTCCGACTCTCCGATACCGACATCGCTGATAAAATCGAAAGTTCAGGAGACGGTAATTGTCCTTCTGCAGCTTTTACCTGAACTTGCGCCCATACTGTTCGATTTCTCAAGACAGTGGAAATCAGACCTGCGCGAATTCATGGAGAAGAATTTTCTATGCGACATGAATGTGGTGCAGTTCGCTCACTTCTCAGGCAGAAGCCTGTCAGGATTCAAGAGGGAATTCTTTGAGATTTTCGGCCGCACGCCGCATCAATGGATTGTTGACAAGCGTCTTGGATACGCGAAAGAACTTATAGAAATGAAAGATTGCCCCATTTCTGATGTCTATCTCAAAGCCGGTTTCAAAAATCCTACCCATTTCGCGACATGTTTTAAGAAACGTTTCGGAATGACCCCATCGGAAGCATTCCCGAAATAAAAAATTCATACCATAAGTTTGGTGTCAGATCTTATGATATGAAGTTCCTGTTGACTTAGCTCCTTTACAGTTCAACAGTCACTGCATAAGTCAGCATTTTGCCGAACTTATGCAGTGACCGCTCTTTTTTGACAACAGGGGGCCATGTCATTCGGAAACGGAAGTAATCACTATACCGCCGTTGGGAAGCATAGTCACCGGAACTGTTCCCTTGTCATTCACCTTAACAATCTTTTTACTCGGTATGAAATCTGAATTCTTGACATTTATTCTTTCATGAGTATTTTTGGCTGCTTTTTTAATTCTGTTATTAGCTTCTTTTGTAAAAGAGTCACTATAAAGTGAAACATTCTTATCTGCAAGCATACCAACGTTCAAATTCAGGTTCAGCGGTTCGGAAGTCGCGTTTACACCAGCGATAAACCAATCATTGTTGTGTCTGCGCGCCAGGACTACATATTTCCCCGGCATCCCGGCAATCAATCGCGTCTCGTCCCATTCGGTCGGAACTGTTTTCAGATATTCCAGGCAGAGTTCAGGCGCATCGGTCAGATTGTTCGGGGCAAGTGCAAAATTCTGTACGGCATTCTGATATAATATGGTCGTGGCGAGCTGGAATATGTCGGATGTCGTTCTGTAAATTCCTTTTTCGTTCCCCTTGTTCATGAATCGGTTCATAAAACAGCCACCATATTCCATCGACCCTACAGTGTTGCGGATAAACGGATGCAAAGTGGCGTTGATCGATTCCATGTTGTTGAAATGCTGGCTGAAAACAAGGTTCTCCGATGCAAGCACCGCCTCACTGCCGACATAGTTGGGATACATCCGCTCCCACCCTCGCGGCAATGTACATCCGTGGAAGATAACCATCAGTCCGTATTCATTGGCATCCGACAGAATATCTTCATACAGTCTCATTGTCTCCTGCTTGTCTCCTCCAAAGAAATCTACCTTTATACCCTTGACGCCGTTGTCACGCATCCATTCCATCTCCTTCTTGCGCGCGATGGAATTATCCATACGGCCATCCGGTGTCTGCTCAATGTCGTTCCAATATCCTCCGGAATTATACCACAGGAATACGCCCACGTCTTTCGATTTCGCATAGTCGATAAGCTTCTCCATGCGCTCATAACCAATATTCTTGTTCCACCAGGCATCAACAAGGACATATTCATAACCTAATTCGGTTGCAAGGTCTATGTATCTGACCTGATCGTCATAGTTGCAGCTTCCGTCCTGCCACAGAATCCAGCTCCATGTACTTCTGCCGCCTTTCACCTCAAACTTTGGCTCATATTTAGGCTTTACTACATCCCATGCCACGGTTGTCTCCACGATTGGAGAGAGATTGTCCCCGACAGTTATCGTGCGCCAGGGAGTCTTGCCTGGTAAGACAAATGCAGGTTCGGGAGTCCCATTGCCATTGTTTTCCTCAGGCATAGGGAATTCGATTTTGTATCCCCCATTCTTATATTCACCTATTCTGGATGCGCAATAACGGCTGTCAACACCTGTCTCGCTGATAAGAACCCAAAGATTCTCAGGTTTTACATTGAAAAGACATGGAAAAGTGTAGCCACGTCCGTATTTTGATGGGCTTTCAAGCGATGCATCAAGCACATATTCCTCCTCATAGCTCGGCTTACTCCTTTTGTATCCTATCATTGGATCACTCTGGGGAGACAGATAGGAAGTCGTGCCATCCGGAAAAACGAACGATGATTTCTCATCCATTATGCGGATACTCTTTGTTTTGCCCTGAACGGGAATATCATAGCGGTATGCGACATCATTGTCCGACACAACGAACTCGACGGTCATCTCGCCGCCCTTGTTATTCCTGAAAGTACACAGAAGCCTGTTTGCGTTGACATCAACATCCGATTTCTTGCTTCTTGACAACCTATAGCGCTCCGACAAGTGATTCTCTTTATGCGATACCATGGTAAGCCCGTCTGCAAAATCTCCCGCATTGCTCTCAAATCCTAATGAAGACGGAAGAAGCACGGTCTTACCGTCATAAGAAACGCCGTATGACGCAGTGCTGTCCGTCGGACTGCACGATATTTTGACTTCGAGCCTACCGTCAGGACTTTTCACACTTGCGTCCTGCGCCAGCATCGGAAACATTCCGAGAGTCAGAAGCATGGCTCCTGAGAACAATCTGTTGTTCATGATGTCATTCGTTATTTATGATGTTGTCAATTTCCTGCAGTTCATCGGTGGTGAACTCCATATTGTCGACAGCCTTGATGTTGTCGCACAGCTGCTTTTCCGAACTTGCCCCGATTATTACGGAAGTGAGTATTTCCTTGCTCAGCAGCCAAGACAGCGACATCTCGGCGAGGGTCTGCCCTCTTTGTGCCGCGATATCATTGAGACGGCTTATCTTGCCAATAAGTTCGGGAGTGATATCCTCACGATGCAGGAACACTCCGCTTTTCACTACTCTGGAGTCATCAGGAATACCATGCAGATAGCGGTTGGTCAGCAGTCCCTGAGCCAGCGGGGAGAAAGCGATAAATCCCAGTCCTTCCTTTCTTATAAAATCGAAATGCAGAGCCTCAGGTTTTCTGGAAAGCATATTGTATCGATCCTGATATATCAGGCACCTCACATGCTGCTCTTCCAGCAGACGGCACATCTGTTCGCCTTTGTCCACTGGATATTTCGACAGTCCGATATACAGTGCCTTTCCCTGACGTACTATGTCGACAAGGGCCTGGGCGGTTTCTTCCAAAGGCGTTTCCTCGCAGTAACGGTGGCTGTAGAATATGTCGAAATAATCGAGGCCTGTACGCATAAGGCTCTGGTCAATGCCCGCCATGATATGCTTTCTTGATCCACCGTCCCCGTAAGGGCCGTTCCACATCAGGTGTCCCGACTTTGACGATACAATTATCTCATCGCGGTGGGTTTTCAGGCCATCCTGCATAAGGCGCTTAAAATTACGCTCAGCGCTTCCCGGAGGAGGGCCGTAGTTATCGGCAAGATCAAAATGGGTGATACCTTCGCTGAACGCCCTGAATGCAATTTCCTTCATTGTGGCATATCGGTCCGTATCCCCGAAATTATGCCACATACCAAGTGATACAAGCGGCAGTTGCAGACCGCTTTTTCCACAGAATCTATATTTCATTGTATTTATTTTTACGCAAAAATACAAAATTTCCATCTGTAAGTTCGGTGAATCCGCACGAAAAAGGTATATTCACTTATGAATACGAAAATTCAGACATAAAGAAGAAAACCAATGTTGTATGTCGCATTACGGGAATCATATTCACTTGATATGCTGTTGTTTCATACTGCTATATTTACTAAATTTGCATAAAAAATAAGACATGACAGTCCTAACCGGTTTATTAAAGACCCCACACCTGCTCGGAGCGTCACTGCTGCTGACTGCATTCATTCTGTATCCGCATATCAACGGTATTTTTTTTGATATGCCCCGCTGGATGTCACGCGGGGAGGCTCTCCCTCAGACCTTCGTATGGATTCTCAGGTTTGTAATTATGTATTTTCTTTGTGTGTTTCTGTTATATCGGAATGTCTGGAATCTGCCTTCATATAAATCAAAAGCCGGAAGACTCGGATATAATCTGGCTGCCATGCTTATTGCGTGGGTCATATTTATCGCGCTCTCTTTGGCAGTAAAAATTCATTACGACTGTTTCACCGGACTTCTTCTGTTTCAGTTTCTGATTGCTGCAATCTCCACAGCCGTCATTGGATATGTGTACTCTATGTTTAAAGAGAAACAGAGGCAGCGGCATGAGATAGAAACCCTGAAGTATGAGAATTTACAGAGCCGCTGCATGGCGCTGACCGAACAGATAAACCCGCATTTCTTTTTCAATTCCATGAATGGGCTGACATCATTGATAAGGAATGACCGAAAGGAAATGTCTTTAGAATACGTGCAGAAACTCTCCGAGATTTTCAGATATATCCTCAAAAGCGAAGAAAGACCCCTTGTTACCTTGCGCGATGAACTCAATTTCATAAATTCTTTCATATATATGCAGAAAGTTCGCTTCGGTGATAACTTTAACTGCCGTTTCAACATCCCTGAGAACTGTCTGGACAACAGGCTTCCGATCCTTTCCTTGCTCTCGTTGGTGGAGAATGTTGTAAAACACAATACCATCGACAGCGAGAATCCTATCGACGTGCTGTTTGAATACAATACCAAGGGAGAACTGATAGTATCCAATCATATCAACGAAAAGCTCGAAGAGGTTGAAAGTTCCAGAATCGGCCTTAAGAACCTAATGTCCCGTTCCCGGCTCCTTACCGGAAGGCCGATTGAATACTTCAGGAATGATGATTGTTTTACCGTCAAGATTCCATTGCTCGCATGATGAATGTGCTTATTGTCGAGGATGAGGTGGCAGCGAGAGAGAACCTAATCTCTATATTGGACAAGATAGACCCTGCAATAACTATCGTTGGACAGACTGAAAGTGTAACCCAGACTGTCCGTTGGCTTTCCTCCAACTATTCTCCGGATCTTATTTTCATGGACATACAGCTTTCCGATGGTTCTTCTTTCAATATCTTTTCTTCCATCGCGGTGAACACACCGATTATTTTCACAACGGCATTTGACCAGTACGCCATAGATGCTTTTCGGGTCAACAGCATCGACTATCTACTGAAGCCCATTGATGAGAAAATGGTGGAAAGGGCGCTTATAAAATACAGAACGTTTGTTCCTGAGAACATCGATATGGGACTTAGCCGTCTCTCTAAGGCTATGAGAGACGGGAAATATCCGTCAAAAATACTTGTACCGTTCAAAGACCGTCTCATTCCTGTCAAGGTGAATGATATTGTCTGCTTCTACTCCACAGGAGGTAAGACCTTTGTATATCTTGAAAACGGCAAATACTACCTCCTCCCGAAATCCCTCGATTCCATGATGTCATTCCTTAACCCGGAATATTTCGCCAGGGCGAACAGACAGTTCATAGTATCGAAGGACGGAATCAAAGACATGACAGTGTGGTTTGACAACCGACTCCTCATAAACCTTAAAACAGAAGTTCCTGAACAGGTTTTCATCAGTAAGAACAAGGTTTCTGCCTTTAAGGTCTGGTTTATGTCATAAGGAATAGCCGTTTTTCGAGTCAAAGTGAAAAGCGGTTGTTAAAAATAGCGGCGTAGCCGCATACTGCGCTGCAGGGCAGCGCCTCAATGATAGCCCTAAGCAAATGCCCCGTAGGCGGCACACAGCTTAGGGTAAACGGCCTCACCCGCCACGCAGCCGGTTTCTTCTATATTTCGGATTGTGCCCGGCTTTTCGGATTGTGCCCTTAATACCTCAGCTTACAAGGGGCGAGGAAAGCGATGGCCGCGATGGATGCCTGCAAAGAAAAAGAATCTTGACCCGAATGACTGAAAAAATAAAATAAAAATTTCGGGCAGAAGCGACATGACATATTTTTCAGTTGCCAAAGGGGGGTATGCTGAAAAATTCCGCATACCTCAACAAAAAATTTTTCAAGGTCGCACTCTACAAAAATGAGCCGTCATACATAATACCCCCTGCACTCCTTATGAAGTCGAGCCGTTGCCAGTCGTGGTGATGGCTCACTTGTTTTTGATATGTTATAATTGTGTACAATCAAAACAATTCGCTATACGAGACCTTGTCAATCGGAGAATTATCATTAACTTTGCGATGCAATACTCAGTTCAGAGTATTACAACCTTACATATTAGCTCAATCGCTATCTGAATCACCACCTCGGAATATGAACGAGCTATAATAATCAAATTGAGAGTCGTGCCATACGGCGCGGACTTTCTCATATTTGATTATGGCTTGTGGTGAGCCAAGATAGCGTATGACGGAAGTCTGCGCTTTTGTTTTGTCGGCAAATGCGCATACCAAATCAAACGACATAATGGCTATAATGCGCAAAACTATAATAAACCGATAATGAAAAAGTTTTTATTCACTCTGGCACTGATTGTGCCGATGCTCGCTTTCACGGGATGTGGAGGCGATGATGATGAACCCAACGTGCCTAATCAAACCCTCAGCGTGGGGCAAATCTACATAATCCCGACAGACGGTACTTGGACTTCCGACAATGACCTTATCGCAAGTGTAAGTGGCAAGACCGTAAAAGGTGTGCGTGTTGGAGAGGTCGCAATCCGTAACGGAGGGCAGTCGTTTAACGTAACAGTTAATCCTACAATCACGCTCTTTCAAGACCCTTGTGTGCAATTTGGAGCGACACAGCAAGTCGTAAAGAATTACATGAGTGGGTATGAACTTATATCGGAGGAAGCAGACAATCTGATATTTGCTAAAAATAAATCGTCAGATGTCTTGTATGGCTACAATTTTGAGTTTTCAAAATTGAATATGTCAATGGTAATTGCAGTCAAATCTATTGCAACCGCCGAACTTATGGGTGAAATGCTCGCAGAACGCTACGTTCTTGTAACAAGCAAAGAAGATTATATTGGCATGGTATCACCTGATAAAAAGATGCTCGTTGTTCTTATGATTAAAGTACAATCAGGCAAAGTCGTTTACGCAATAAGCTATGCGCCTGCAAGCAGTTCAAAAAGCCGTGCAAATGACCTCGAAGTTGCGTTTGAGGAAATAATAGACGCTACTCCAGGCGAATTGGTCAAGGGTGGAATGAAATAAGACCACCTATACTTTGGCATACCACGCCCTGCCTAACGGTGGGGCGTTTTTTAGGCAGATTATGGCATAATTCTCAACAGTCCGAATGTGGATGCGTTGCAGGAATCCCGACAAGCGCAAAGATGCGCTCGATGAAGTAGCCAAGAAGATGAGGAAAGCATGAATCAGAAAATCAAAGTTCCGAATAAGTTCCGACCTATAAAAGAAAAAGCACTCACAAATGAATGTAAGTGCTTGATTTTTAATGAGTGGTCCCACTTGGGCTTGAACCAAGGACTCCCTGATTATGAGTCAGGTGCTCTAACCAACTGAGCTATGGGACCGTCACTTCGCCTTGGAGGCATAAGTGTGATTCTTTTTGCAGAGGCGGATCTGCTTGCCTGAAAAAACGGCATTAATTTCCGCTTTGCGAGTGCAAAGGTAATATTATTTTTCTTGTCATACAATAGGGCGGGATGATTTCAGGCGATGAATCCGCTGATTTTAACATTTGTTAGATATTCTTTCCCATTCTGCCCAAACACGTTTTCGCTCTTAATTAACGTTAAACTCACTCGCCATACACCGACAAACATTGATTTAATGAGTAATTTTACCCGCGGAATCAGTATCAACGCACCGCGGGTATCCGTATCAAGGATTCCAAATGTTTAACCAGCTGATATATAATCCAAAACAAACGAATATGAATAGAAATATCATTCCGGCTATTCCCTCAGATATAGCCGCAGACCCATACCTCCTGGGAGAATGGAACAAGATGCTCGCCGGCGAGGTATACGACGCCTTTGCCGACGGATTTCTCCGCGAACTCATTAAGACCCGCAAAAAGATAAAACGCTTCAACGACCTCGACCCAGACTCACCCGAACTCCCGTCGCTTATCCGCGAAATATTAGGCAGTTGCGGTAAAAAAATCAACGTCAACCAGCCGTTCCGCTGCGACTACGGCTGCAACATCCACGTAGGCGAGAATTTCTTCGCCAATTTCAACCTGACGGTTCTCGACGAGGCTCTCGTGGTTTTCGGCGACAATTGTCTCGTCGGTCCGAACGTTTCCATCTACACCGCCTGCCATCCGCTGTCGCCCGAAGAGCGCAACTCGTGGGTGGAATGGGCACGCCCGGTTACGATAGGCAATAACGTATGGATCGGGGGAAGTGCCACGATTCTGCCGGGCGTCACTATCGGCGACAATTGCGTCATCGGAAGCGGTTCGGTTGTCACTCGCTCCGTAGAATCCGACACTGTTGTCGGGGGCAATCCTGCCCGCGTTATCCGCCGTCTGTAGGAAACACAAAAAAGCAAAGGAGGGCCTCACGGTCACCCTTTGCTGCTTACACATAGTACTTAACGTCAGTGGATTTTTTATGCTTCTGTCTTGTCGATATGTCGCCATAACGACGACACAAAGATATGATAAATTTAAAAATATACAAATTCCGTTTTTTCACATAAAAGCAGAAGGCAAGTGTCACTTTTGGTATACACTTGCCTTTTGTTACGAATATGCGATATTACAAACGCAAAACTAACGCTTAAATATCATTTTGCCAAAATTAACATCGAATTTTATCAATGTTAAATATTATTAAAAGCAATTTCATTCATCTTTGCTTACGATAATATAGGAAGTGAGCGGCGCAAGTTCTCCGGTTATTCGGCCTCCGCTGACCTTGAACTCATTGCCGTGAACGCTGTCGCTGTAAGTCCCGTCGGGGAGCTGCGAAGGCATATCCACAACCTGTCCGACCGATGAGATGTTAATAATGGCAGCTCCGGCATTTCCGCGGGAAACTTCGATTACCGCACCATCCGACGATGCTTCCACCTTCTCCGGTTGCCCGGCCATAGCGTGGCGGAACTTATTGGCTGCCACTACTTCAGGATGTTTAAACTCATCGTTTCCGCGGGCTCCTATGCGGTTGTTGCCCCAGTAATTCTCGCGTGTGCTTCCGGCTGGACGGCTGAAAAACAGCGGCGTGCCAGCCGAACGGGAAGCGAGAAAAACCCATCCCATGCGAACGAGACTGTCGCTCATTGCAGCCGATTCATGCGCGTTGCAATAGGTGTCGTGGCTCTCCACCCATGTAACCAGTTTCTCGGGGCTCGCCGGATGATGCCACGAAGCCAGATCGCCGTGCCTGTAGTCCGACGAATTGAGAGCCTCGCGCAGTTCGTGACCATAGGCGCTCGCCGTGAGCTTCATATACTCTGCATATTCTTTTTCTTTCACGTTCTTATCCTGAAGGACTTCACCGTAAATAAACAGAGTATCGGCATCCGCAGCGAGATGCAGCCCTTTCACGTCCTCGCGTCCTAAAGCCACATCCCAGAAATTGTTGCGCGTTGCCTTGGCGTCGAGCGGATCCGACGGCAATCCTATATGCTTTGCCGTGTCGTAGCGGAAACCCTTCACTCCGAGTCCCAGCAAATCATTTACATACTGCATGTAATAATACTGGAAATCAGGATTTTCGGTATTCACGTCGGGCAGACCGCCCATTTCGCCGGTAGTGCACTGATAACGGTCATTGTAGTCGACAATCGGATTGAATCCGTTGGCGTGGTAAAGGTTCTCGTGGCCCCCCACGGCGCTGTCGAGCGCGACGGTGACGGCGGTATGGTCTATGGCGGTATGGTTGGGAAGCACGTCGACAATTACTCCTACATTATATTTCCGGGCGCTGTCCATCATCGCCTTGAACTGATCGCGGTTTCCGAGCATGTAGTTGCCTATTTTCCAGTCCGTAGGCTGATAATAGTAATACCACTTGCCGCGAACCGAATCGCCATCTTCCGAAAAGAGCGCCATGCCGCCGTCCTCACCCACAAAGCAGGTGTTGGCGGGCGATGTCTGCACGTAGGTATAACCGGCTTCCGCGATGTCGCGCATATTGGCGGCAATGGTGTCAAACGACCACGACCAGGCGTGGAGTATCGCGTCGGCTTTTTCCTGCGGAGCGGCTGCCTCGCGGGCCGAGGGACTGCATGCCGATAATCCGGCTATTGCAGCCGCGGCAGCAAATATCAAAGAATGTTTCATAATAAATTGTATGGAAAAGAATGGTAAGTAAATTCAGGCAGTTCCGGCGTCAGATACACCAGAATATTATAAAGAAGTAAACCGCAACCGCCGGCGACACGAGAAGAATCGAGTCGATGCGATCCAGAATACCTCCGTGACCCGGTATCAGTTTTCCGGAATCCTTAACGCCGAGCGAGCGCTTGACAAGCGACTCAACGAGGTCGCCGAAAATGGAAAAGACACCCGTAATGAATCCCATGATGCAAAGCTCTCCTATCGAAATGAATCCGAAATAGCCGGGCAGACAATATTTAGCCACAAAAGCAACGGCGATGCTGAAAGCCACACCTCCGATTGCGCCTTCCCACGATTTTTTCGGTGAAATCGACGGAAAAAGCTTGTGGCGCCCTATCGCGGAACCTACCAGAAAAGCCCCGGTATCGTTAAGCCATATCATTACGAACATTGTCATTATAAGCGCTTTGGCATCATTTCCGCCGATAATCGTCATCATGAAACCGAGAAGCGCCAGAGGCAACGCTATATACAGAACCGACATATAGGAATACGCCAGCCTGCTCAGCGGCGCATCCTCATGAACATAAAACTGAATAATCGGGCGGAGTATCAGCACAAGGAGCGCCACCGCGAGCAACGAGAGCGACCAACTGAAACCTGCCACGAGAAGAACCCCCGTCGCAGTGTCTGCAAGCACCGGCAGCCACTTTCGGCTCAGCGGCTCACCGCTGTCGGTGAGCTGATGGAATTCAACTACAGCCAGTATGACAAATAAGATGAGCAGACTGACAAACCACCACCCGCCTGCAAGGGTACACCCGACAATGAGGGCTGCGTATATGATTCCCGACAGGGTTCGCGTCAGAAGATTTTTCAATTTGGTATACGGTTTGGTACTGGGTTGAGTATAAAATCGACTTCAAAGGTAAACATTATTTCCTTACATAAACCCCGGCTTCCACGAAAAAGATACAAATTTTTGTTAACATTAGCATTTTTTGCAGTCGTGCCATCTTCAACGTTACCCGAACTTGACTATCTTTGCAATCAGCACATAAAATTCAGCAAAACGATGAAACTCGCAGAAGCACTCCAGATTCGCGCCGACCTCCAGACGCGGATTGCCCAGATGGGAACACGCCTGTCGAACAACGCCACCGTTCAGGAAGGCTCCGAACCCGCCGAGAATCCCGCCGAACTCCTCAACGAGCTCGACGCCATGCTCCGCCGGCAGGAAGACCTCGTGACCCGCATAAACCTCACCAACAGCCGTGCCACAAACGATAAAGGCGAAACCCTCACTCAGCTGATAGCCCGGCGCGACACACTGCGTCAGCGGGTAAACATGCTCCGCAGCCTCATCTCCGACGCAAGCCATCTAACCGACCGCTACCGCCTGTCGGAAATCCGCGTGGTAAGCGCCATAAATGTAGCCGAAACACAGAAAAAAGCCGACGAACTCGCCAAAAAGCTCCGCGAGGACGACCTCGCTCTCCAGCAGCTGAACTGGACCGTCGACCTTATCTGACCGACCTTTTTTCCGGAGAGAGGAGAAGCGGGCCGGTCGAGGGCGATTGTCAAAAAAAGAGACTGGTTTCCGGTCGTTGGCTCAGGGCTGCAGCGTAGGCCCACCCCTTACTGTTATCGCAGCACAGCTCACACGCGCATTGTTACAAATTACTCATCCCTTATTACCGCGACAATGACTCCCCGCCCCTTCCCTCCTCCGGTTTTTCATTCCTTTTCGTCTCAATCCGGGTAACATCCATAACCCTTTCATGATTATGAAAAATATATTTCATGAATACAAAGGCTGACTTACATACACATACCATAGTATCAGGCCATGCTTTCAGTTCCCTGCAGGAAATGGCGAAAGCGGCGTCTGAAAAAAGACTTGAGATACTTGGCATCACCGAACACGGGCCGTCAATACCCGGCACGTGCGAACTTATCTATTTCCGCAACCTTCACGTAGTACCTCGCCAGATGTACGGTGTCAGATTACTGTTAGGATGCGAAATCAATATACTTGATACCGATGGCTCGCTTGATCTGACCGATGATATGATGTCGTTGCTCGACATCCGTATTGCCGGAATACACAACATATGCTGGAAACCCGGCACCGAAGACAAGAATACGGAAGGGGTAATAAAAGTGATGAACAATCCGTTTATCAACATTATCAGCCATCCCGGCGACGGCACTGCTAAGCTGAATTTCGAGGAGCTGGTCAAGGCATCGAAGAGTTCCGGAACAATACTCGAAATCAACAATCACTCGCTGTCACCCGCCAGAACCAAAAGAGAAAAAGCCATTCCCAACAGCCTTGAATTACTCAGGCTGTGTAAGAAATATGAAGTGCCCGTGATCTTAGGCAGCGACGCCCATATTTCATTTCAAATCGCAGACTACTCACATCTATACCGTCTGCTGGCACAGACGGAATTCCCTGACGAACTTATCTTGAACTACAACGTGCCAAAACTATTAGCGATGCTATAATTGCGGCAATAAATTATCTTTTTGAAAAAGCCGCTACCCTCTCGTTTTTCATCTTGTATGCGGACAATTTATCAGTAAATTGCCACGGCTCTTTCATTTAAAACCACGGACAGCGGATTTAATGGGGTCAATGTAAAAAACGTCGAACTCGCCAAAAAGCTCCGCGAGGACGGCCTCGCTCTCCAGCAGCTGAACTGGACCGTCGACCTTATCTGACCGACCTTTTTTCCGGAGAGAGGAGAAGCGGGCCGGTCGAGGGCGATTGTCAAAAAAAGAGACTGGTTTCCGGTCGTTGGCTCAGGGCTGCAGCGTAGGCCCACCCCTTACTGTTATCGCAGCACAGCTCACACGCGCATTGTTACAAATTACTCATCCCTTATTACCGTGACAATGACTCCCCGCCCCTTCCCTCCTCCGGTTTTTCATTCCTCTGCAATAAATTCTGAGAAACCGAATTTTTGTTCAATAACAGATATAAAAGCCATCCTGCCGTTTCCGTAAAACCGGAATCCGGGCAGAATGGCTTTTTTCATACCTGACCGCGTTATAATGAAATTTTCCGGGTCTGTCCTTTGCCGGCAGACAATATGTAGAATCCGCGTGACGGCAGATTAAAAGACTTTTCTACCGTACTCACCACGAGCGCCCCCTGAAGATTATATACATTTATCCTCTCTCCGTCTTTAGTGCCGGTCACCGTAATATTCAGATCATTTACAGCTATGCCGATATTATCAGATGAACCGGTCTGAATCTCATTAATTTGCGTAGTGCCGGTTCTGTAGCGGTTGAAGAACGCCATATAACGTTTGTTCCAGTCAGCTGCCGTCGCATGGCCGAGGAATGGATTGACGTAATATTCCTTGTCTTTATCGTCTACCTTTTCAAGCAGATTGAAAGGAGCCACATTCACGTGCGGGGGATCAGTGGTATCCTGCAATGAGAAGTTGGTTATCACCGGGCACGTCACGGAGGGGCCGAAGTTCTTTACATCAAAATAAGTCAGGAAATCCAGAACATGATCCATACTCAGTTCTCCGGCGGCATCTCTTGTCAGGGCGGAAATACCGGAAGTATTGTTCCAGGCTTCTATGCATGCCTCAAACTTATTGCGTGGCCACGAAACAATCTTGAAATCATCAGCGAAGTCTGAATGACCGGTTATCGACGGGGCTATCGCCTTCAGCCGGTGATCGAGACCTGCTGCAGCGTAAGTAAACGCCCCGCCCTGGCTGCCTCCGGCTGCGAAGATATTGTCAGTATCAGCTTTCGGGCACTGCGCCACGAAATCTATCGCCCTGACGCAGTCGAGGTATGCGTTACGATAATAATGCTCCCGGAGAGAGGGGAATCCGTAGGTGTAGTATTCACTTTTGATTCCATACTGCTCGTTCTGGTAAATATTGCAGTCCAGATACGGCTCTCGGTTGTTTATCATCTGACCGCGCACCGACAGCACAAACTCACACCAATCGGGATTGTCGTCACCGCCCGGGCACCATGGAGTCGAGGAACCGCCGTCGGTACCCTGATAGTGAATAAGCACCGGATACTTGCCGTCGGCTACCGGCTCTGCGTAATAACCGCGTATTACCACCGGCTCGCCTCCCTCGGCATCAGCGACGGAATACATCTTCACCTGATATACCTTGCGGTTCGACGTGGATTTGTCGGTTATTTCCTTCTCTATCTCGAAACGTCCCTCAACCATGGCAAGTTCAGCAAGCGCCTCTTCCCAGAACTCGGAGAAATCCGCTTTTCCGTCGTACTCCGACACGATGCCAGTCGGATCGTAACCGATCACGTATGAGCATACGGGCGACGAACCTACGCTGACGGTGAGATTGTAGAATCCCGGTTCAAGCGAAAGTTCCTGGGTGGCGGAAGTCTGCTCGCCTGCCTTTAGCGCGACTGTCTTCACGTGTTCCCGATAAGCGACACCCGGCTCAGTATCCCTTGCCACGCTCACTTTCATATCTACTTCGTAGTCCCTGCCCTCAAGACTTTGAAGATTAACGGTTATGGATGGTGTTTCTTCTTTTTCATAAGCCCGGATGCCGTTGTAGTCAACCGTACTCAGATAACGGATGTTCTGTCCCGGATTCACTACCTCTGCTTTTACCAGAGTATAATAGCACCCTGTCACCCTGAGACCTTTTTCTTTTATAAGATCAAGCATCTCTTTCGTCAGTACGGTCTCGTTGACAGTCGCGCCTTTCAGCTGCACGTTGCACACCGGATCGAACTGGGTATAGTTTGCCTGAAGCCGCAACTGCGCGTTGTTCGCCACGCCCGACATTGTAACCCGGAGCACCGCTCCTGCAGCGGTTTCCGCGAATTTCGCCTTATCGATAAGCACACTGTTTTTATTGTCGCCCGACCACGATATTGCCTCATTTCCTTCCCATACCGTCAGCGGTTCGGGATTCTTAAGCGCATTGCTGATTTTCGCCGTTTTATGCAGCGATACCGAAGCGAGAGTAAAGCCGGTGCCGTTTATGCGGCAGCCGCCCTCCCGGAGTTTTGCGAGAACCTCTTCGGTTACAGTAAACGTCATCGTATAGGGGGATGAGAAACCCGACTGGGAGTCATAAAGCGGGAACGAAGCCGTGCCGTCAGGCGCCGGATAAAGCGGAGCTGAGGATTTATCGAGGATTCTGAACTGCGGCCAGGAATTCCTGTCACCGGCAATGTCGATAAGCACAAAATCGAGTCTGTCGCCTGCCTCAACATCTTTGAAAACGGGTGCGTTTAGTGTCACGGCGCTCCAATTTACAGGACAGGGCATATTCCAGATGGTAAAATCCACATTTTTATACACCACGTCGCCCTCTGCTATCTTTTCATTGAAGAAAGCTATGTATCGCTCCGACCAGTCAGACGGTACGGTATGCCCGAGGAAACTGTTTACGGAATAAGTCTTCTCCACCGACGCCAGATTGTTGTATGCTGCAATGTTGGTATGGGGCGGACAAACATTATCCTGAAGGCCGAGAGTGAACAGAACGGGACACTTAACCGCAGTTGCCAGGTTTTTGGTGTCGAAATAGCTCAGAAAAGCATACATTTCTTCGTCAGTCATATCGCCGCGTACTTTTTCAGCCACATTTGCAGGCCACGAACCTACCTGGAAATAATCGGGGAAATCGCCCATAAACGGTATCGCAGGCGCTATCGCGCGCAGACGGTCGTCAAGCGCAGCAGCTGCGATTGTGAGCGCGCCGCCCTGGCTCTGACCCTGAGCAAATATCCTGCCGGGATTCACCTTGCTTCGAGAGGCCATGAAGTCTATCGCTCTGACAGCATCCATATAGGCACCGCGATAGTAATAACAGTCCTTATTTCCGAAATTATATGCGAACCAGTCGCCATAAGCATTTTCAAATGGTGCGCGGTTATTCACAGACTGACCGCGGGTTGAGAGCACGAATTCAGCGAATCCCGGATTTTCATCGCCTCCGGGGCAATATGGAGTCGCGGTGGTATCGCTGTCGTAACCCTGATATGTAATGATAGCGGGATACTCTCCCTCTCCGGCAGGTTCCGCATAGTAACCGCGTATAGTTACGGGCTCACCATCCTTCTCATCGGCTACCGACTTCATCTGCACGAGAAAGACTTTACGGGCCGCCGTGGATTTTTCGGGTATTTCGGTAAGGGTGTAGTCCGGTTCCACTGCGTTCAGTTCCTCTTTAGCCTCATTCCAGAATGACTGGAAATCAGGCTGCTGATCAGGAGACGAAACAATCTCATCAAGCCTGCTTGCTATGTTTTTGCTTTCTACAAGCAGATTATTGGCATATATGCAGATATGATATACTCCCGGTTCCTCAAGCGGAATGCTCACCGGTACTGTGGTAGTAGTTCCCGCATCTATATCGGCTGAAACACCGAACGAACCCATAGGTGTGCCGTCATCCTTTGTCAGGCTTACAATGACCGGAACGGAAGCGGCCTCCAGACCCGAATTGGTCAGACTGACCCTGACCATCGGGGATTCTCCCGATTTCCACTCCCGGATATCTTCTTTATTTACGGTTGCGGCTACAGCCGGCAGCTTATCTTTGTCGATGATTTCTATCGACACAAGATTGAACCCGATGCCGGAAACAATCAGACCGTTGCTTTTGAGTTCAGCGACCATATCATCCGTCAGGTCAAAGTCAAGATTGTCGGCTGTAAGCTGAACGGAATTGACGGCACCGGGGAAATTTCCCCACGTCGATGTGTTGAGTTTTGCCTGTGCATTAGGTCTGCGCCCGGTAATGTTGAATCTGAGCATGTTTCCGCTTGCGGCATTCTCAAACTTCGAGGCGGCAAACGTTCCCCACGATTTAGGGTCATTCCAGCTTATAGGGAGATTGCCGGTCCAGACCGCCGTGACGGCAGGACCCTTGTCGATGGTCTCTCCGCCCGAAGTCTCCGTCGACAACAGTTTCACCGCACTTACCGTTAACAGATTTCCTTTTACAATAAAACCGTTGGCCCGGATATCAGAAGCCATCGCACTCGTAATTTCAAAAACAGCCACGCCCGGTTCGGAAATTATTTTGGACGGACAGTCGGGAAACGCTTCCCAGCCGGAAGTCTGGAGCTGCACCTGCGGCCATGCGGAGGCCTCACCGTCTACAGATTTTACCGTCACCTCAACCTGGTCGCCGGCCTTTACAAGACTTACGTCGGCTGCATTGATTTTTATCCACTCACTCCAGTTGCCGAGCGATTTTTCTCCGCTCCACAACTCGGATTCCTTTGTTTCCGCCCAGACCGCGCCGCAAAACAAAACCGCGACAAGCAGTCCGCAGAGAGCAACGAAATTGATAATTTTTCGATTCATGACAATAATATGGTTTTAGGTTTTGATTTTTTCGTTGCAAATATATCAGCAGACTGGAGATAAACGTGTGCACGGATGTTTCCATGACATGCACAAATGTTTCATTACCTGATTATGACGGATTTAGAATCATTCGGGAAGATACCCGATTGCTATATGGATTTTTTGATGTAACTTTGTCGCGCCAACCGTCCACGCCATGAAACGTTTTTTCCTTCTCATATTGCTATCCGTCCTGCTGCTCTCTGCCGAAGCTCAGAGTTCATGCGCTTTCAGGCATATTGAAGGTACCGGTTCGGAATATGTTACTGCGATTGCGGGCGACTCACGTAATCGCATATGGATAGGCACCCTCTCCGGAATAATCCGCATCGGAAAAGACGGCAGCAAGCATTACCGGCTCCCCGCTCCCGACGGCAGAAGTAGTGTGGACAAAATTATTGCTCCTCAAAACGGAATCATTCGTGTGAATAATTCCAAAGCCTCGTTTATTTATAATGAGGAGTCCGATTCATTTATAATTGCCGAGGAACAGAAACAGGATTCCGTACTGACCTCTTCCGACGGATTCGTCTGGTCTGAATCAGGAATCGTGACCGGCTTTGGCAAACATATCTTTCATACGGGACTCAGACCGAAACATACCGGTGCAGGTCTTTATTCCGATGGCACACGCCTGTGGATTTTCGACCGTTTTTCTCCGGATTTTGAGATTTACAGTCTTTCAGACGGCTCTAAAATACCATCCATGCTCCCGCCGGGTACCATTGTAAAAGATATGGCAAGGTTTACCGACGGTTCGACGGCAGTTTCAACTAACAACACCGGACTTTTTATTGTTTCAAAAGACGGATCCGTGTTAAGGCATTACACTCATCAGACCGACGATTCGCTTTCTCTTTCCTCTAACCACCTGACGGCTCTTTTTACCGACTTTTCGTCGGGCAGACTTCTTATCGGAACCGCACGACATGGCGTGGTAGAGATGCCGCTTTACAATTATTCCTCAGAAATCGTGAATCTCCCTGTCGTCGAGGATGTGAGCTGTTTTGTCGAAGACGGAAAGGGGAAATTGTTGATCGGACTCGACGGCGGAGGTATTGCTGTAACCGACCGCGGAACCGGGATTTTCAATACAGCCGGCAGCAGTTTGCCAAGCGACATTATCACCTCTCTCTACCGGCTGCCTGACGGCAATATTACGGGAGCTACTTATGGAGCTGGGCTTTTTTGCATACGAAACGGAAAAGCGGAGAAGTACTGCCCCAAAAACAGCCATGGCCGTCTCTCTCACTCCCGGTCGATTGCCACTGACAGATACGGAAACATGTGGATTGCTACATTTTTCAACGGAGTGGCACGCATCGAAAACGATTCCGTAAGTTTTTTCAACACAAAAAACTCGGCACTGCTCACCGACTATATTACAGACATTGCAGCCTCGAAATCGGGGGATTCCATATTCGTGGCTACCGGCTACGGTCTTTACAGCTTTGATGCCGCCACTCTCGATAGCCATGAAATCGCGGTTGAATCTCCGACCGGTAAAATTGCGGCAAACTGCCTTACGGTCGATTCAGCCGGCCGAATCTGGATTGGCACTGACAATGGAGTAATCATTCCCGGCAAGCAGCTTGCAGGCTTGCCGCCGGGCAAGATAATTTCCATAACCCCCGGCACCGACTGCGTTTTTGCAGCTACCCCCGACACTCTCTGCAGAATCTCCGACGATGGTGAGAAGGCTTACTCATATATACTGAGTATTCCCGGAACTGAATTCCATTTCAACAAGTACGCCCTCAAAATAATAAACGGTATCCTTTATGCCGGAGGAACGGGAAAATACCTTAAAATTGTGTTCTCCGGTGCGGCTGCTCCATCTGAATCCGACGGATTTCCTTCAACCGGTGTTGTTATCGCTGCCTTTTTGGTTATCCTGCTTATTTCAGCATCCGTTGTCGTAGTAAAGCGAAAGTCGCGGTTGAAAAAGGATGTACCAGTGCCTTCCGACACGAAGTCGAAAACAATGGAGGCAAATTTTGCTCTTCAGGCCGATGTGGATGCCGAATTCATGAAAAGAGTAGACACTGTTGTAACATCTCAACTTGGTAACGAGGACTTTTCAGTCGAGGATTTCGGTTCTGCATTGGGAATGAGCAGAAGCAATCTGTACAAAAAAATCATAGCTCTGACCGGGCAATCTCCTTTGGAATATCTGCGCAACCGCCGGCTGGAAGAGGGAAAAGCCATGCTCGATAACGCATCCGGTTCCCATATCGGTCTCCGAGTGTCGGAAGTCGCTGCGAAAGTGGGGATGTCTCCCCGTCAGTTCTCAAAATTCTTCAAACTGAAATACGGGCACCTTCCCTCTGAATAAGTGGATTGGATATTTAGAGGTTGTTTAATAACAAATGTGAAGCCGGAGTGGATGGATTTTTGCGC